>Ga0209700_102376_pt1 | contig 38269 bp, 16 predicted proteins | sample SiratroredBW_FD_187528 | JGI IMG/M metagenome (GOLD analysis project Ga0209700, IMG submission 187528) | Root nodule microbial communities of legume samples collected from California, USA - Siratro red BW (SPAdes) (version 2) | ecosystem: Host-associated > Plants > Roots > Nodule | place: USA...
TATATATATATATATATATATATATAACAAGTAAAATCATTGTCCAACTGCTTGATATCAGATGATACATGCAAAAATTTCAAAAAGTTTTAAAACACAATTTAGATCTCTCTTCTTATGTTTTGACATTTTTTTACACTTGAATTGTATACTCTTCAACATCCTTTTAGAGGATTTTATAAAAAGTATATGAATTGGTTTTTAAAATATAATCTCTTTCAACATCTAATTGACTAAACTTAGAAAAGGTTTTTCAAAGTGTTTTCAAAAGTTACATTCAATACCCATTTCAAAACTAATTATTTCTTTCACTATGAACTTTGACAAGAGACAACAATCATTTGTATCAAGTTTGGATGATTTTTTTTATCAGTTTTGTTTGTCTTAGATCTTCAAACCCTAGTATGAGTTTGTGTATATACATGGAAACTCTAAACCTTGGAGATTTTTAACATGAAGTTGACAGTTACTTCGATACACATGACCATTATATAAATTACTATCACGTGATTTCTTTTACAAATCCGTACGATACACCTGAGATGGACATGCCTGAGAACACTTCGAACAACAATCACTATGAAGAAATATAGGATGTCACAGACATTACCCTGATTTTGGAAATAGATAACGACTAGTCATGCTAAATGTAATCTAATTACGTTAAACTTCATTGTAACATGTAACACGAATAACATATTTTATTACATTTTTATTTAGTGGCAATTTTTGTTGTCATCATCTCTATATACATGTTCTATAAATTGAATTATATGCATGACATGTTTCCATCACCAAACTCCTTATGCCTGATCTAACTTTGTTAACCTAATATATCATTGTTGCACAAAATATAATGCATAACAAACCAATTAACACGGATTAACTGAAGGCAGTAATCATAATGATTCATAAGATTCAATAATCTTGATCAAGTCACACCATAGTATTGTTCACACATCAAGAATCATGCATTAAGAAATGTAATGTTGTTCTTCAACAGTTAAGAACCTCACTCTAATAAACTTGAACACAATAATTATGTTAATTCACACTATTTTACCATTCAAGAGTTAGGAATCTTGAATCGAATCACATCATATTATTGTTCACTCATCCAAAATCCTGCATTGAGACACACGATGTTACTCTTTACGCATCAGTAATCATTCACATGTTAAGAATCCTACACTAAGTCATGTCATGTTATAGTTCATGCATAAGGAATTCTAGCTTGGGTCATACGATGTAACTGTTCTCAAGTCAAAGACATTCTTAACAATCAATCTTTGTAAACAAGAAAAATGAACAACAATGATTGCACCAAGGATTTCAATGGTCCAGATAATTCAAAACAACATACAAAATGTATGGTTGTGGTGATTGATTATTCATTCTAAACTATTTATATTTTGAACCTACAAACTTCTCTTCTTATTAATATCATCTACCATCATAACAACACAAGCTAGCTCTTCTTGAAAACCCAACAATTTCATTGAATAAATCCTTTACTCTGATGACATGGTTCAAAGAGGGACACTCTTTGATAACTAAAAGGGTCTTGGTACCACCTCCACTCGTATGCTTTCACAAAAAGGAGAAAATTTTAAACAAAGATTTGCATTCTGTGACAGAATGTGATACGAAAAAAGGACACAAAATTTGAATACCCCTTTAAGTTATTTCTTTTATGTTAAAACTAATATTGATGTTGTTGAAATGATCCATTCTTAATTAGGGTAAGACATTTTCGATCACCTCTATTAACTAAAAAGTCAACCAACAATATTGAATTCTTTATCCATATAGAAGATATAATAGTAGACTCAAAAGGATTTATTATTTTGTTTAATATTGTTTTTCACTACTGTTCTTTGTATTTTTTTAATGTTATTTCTCATCCAAGTTACAATTAATGGTATTAGTTATTTGTGAATACTATTAATGTTTATTTAAATTATTCATCTTATTATTTAAAATTTAATATTTTATAATAAATTATTTAAATAAGGCTTAATTAAGTTTTAAGTTTCTTATAAATGTGAATATTTTAATTGAGTACCTATTAAATTTTCTTAATCGGTTGAGTATTAAATAATTCTATATTTTTCAATTGAGTCCTTATTGTTTAATTATAAATGTGAATATTTTGATTGAGTACCTATTAAATTATACTGTTAACTAGGTGACATGATTGTAATCTTACCATATTACCTTACTCAATTATCTTCATATCTTATTTTATGTTAATATTAAAGGATGTAGTTTTGTGATTAACATAACATGTAGATTTTATTGTTGGGTGAGGGTAAACGAAAACAAAAAACGAAAGCAAAATTAAAACCTAAATACGATTTTGGAAAATTGTGGAACAAAGCAAGACTTAACAACATAACAATGTAAAATAAGGTTTAGACCAAGTTCAAGAGGGGGTGAATTGAACTTTCAAAATCTTTTCTCAAATCTGATTTGTTCTTGAAATAGAGAATGAAAATTCTTAATTCAATTAATCAACTCGTGTAATTTTGGACTGTCCAGTAAACAATCAATTGTGCACAGCGGAAAATATCAAAGATAAACCTAGAAAACAATTTACAGTATAGAAATGTGTTAATCCAGATTCAAGATGATTAAACACAATCCAGTAGATTAGAATTAACCCATAAACACTGATTCAATTATATGTAAACAGATTTAGTGAACAGTTTATTAATCGAAAGCAAACAGATAGTAAAAAGATCAAGAAGAGAGAAGAGGAAATCAAGAACGCAAAGATTTTATCTTGGTTCACCCTTCCTCAAGGGCTACGCCCAGTCCTTTGCAAACTAGCAAAGATTTTCACTAAAAGATCACAAGATCAGTTTACAACCCTTGCTCCCAGCAAGTTACAAACTGCTCCCAGTAGTAAACCCACACCTCACTGAACCCCTCAGTTAGTGTGTAACCAGTGCAGAAATCCACTGCACCACAACACTTGCAGTCCGCAAGCAACACTGCTCCCCGCAACACTCACCCTTTACTGAACCCCTCAGCAGATGTGAGACCAGTGCAGAAACTCACTGCACCAACTCAATTACAAACCAGTAATTGAAAACAACAAATAGATTACAAAACAAAAAGATCAGAAATGATCACACAGTACTTTTTACACAGAACAGATTACAAAGAATAAAGATCAGGTGTAGAAGACTTAGCTTTGGTCCAAAACCAAAGTCGCAAGAACCTCACTCAAGGATGCTTAAAGATTCACGTTCTTGGAGGTTTCTTGTTTTGAAAAGTTTTGTCAAAGGATGATCGCACAAAAGGGGTGCTATATCTCACTTAGAAAATCTCAAGGAATGCTTTTCGAAAATCTTAGATATCTGAAAATGATAGTGTCCATTCCTTTAACTAGCCAAATCAGTTTTTAAAACATCTTAGCTGTCGCAGTTAAATTAATTGAACAAATCATTCAATCGATTGAATTGACAGTTAGTTGACCCAGTCAAAGATTCCAGTAGTAATAGAAATAATTGTCACATTTAATCGATTGTTTTAGAAATTCAATTGATTGAAAAACCTTTTCCAACAAAAAATAGTTTGGGCTATTTTCTCTTAAAACCAGTTTTAATAAAAATATTTGTGAATCTCTTAGCACCTCAAGAATGATGAACCATGCCACTAATGATTAAGGACTAAGCCAATCACCAACACACAAACCCAACTAAGGACCAAGACCAAATCACCCAACCATCATGTTGGCTCAAAGTCTTCACTTGAACAATTTTGGTTCAGGTTGGTTCCAACAGATTCTTCATGAGGCAGTCTTCATCAGCTCACGTGCTAGGCATTGATCTAACATAGTCCAGATCCAATCCATTAGAAACTTCAGTCAGCTATGGTCTTTATTGACTTCATCAAATCATATGCTTAGCCTTAGTGCTAACAAACAAGTATGGAGTTGGAGTTTTACATGAAAGTTGTGAAGGACATCGAATAACGAAGTCTATTTGTGAGACATCTAATAACAATTGATTTTATTGTTTTTGTTTAAAATAATAATGAATAACTTGTTTGGATGAAATTGAAAAAGAAGTAAAAAAAAATATGCTAGATGTGGTTAAAAAATAAAACAAAAAGGAAAGCGAAATAAAAACATAAACACGAATTGGGAAACTACAAAATAAGAGTACAATGCGACTCTATGTGATATAACATGAATGATAAAAACTTACAACCAACTTGCTCGTATTTCTCCCAACTCCTTATAATTATTCTACTATCATTCAACTAGACAAGTTTGTTTTACTTTTCTTTTCATTTTTTTTTATCCTTAAACAATAAGAAAAGCTATACTGTTTAATATTAATATAAAAAATAACATGTTGAGAAAATTAAATAAGACCGTAAGATAATATAACAACCACATCACAAAGTTAATAGAAAAATTAAACGATAAAAACTCAATTGAAGAGATATAAAATTATCGGTATTATTAGATAAAAAAAATTTAATTGAAACTTAATTAAAATTAATATTAATCCTTTTTATAAACATAAATATGAAAATATAACAATAATTTCTAATAATTAATCAATAAATCTAATACAATAATATATTTTCTACAATTAATGAACTTCTTACAAGATATAAAAATCACAAAATTAAATTTATTATTCAATTAAATATAATTTTTAATTATGAAAAAATATATATTTATTAAATTACTAACTTCTAATATTAAGTTCATATTTATAACATTAGCAAACTTACATCATTAATTTAAATTTATTATTTAAGTTTCCAAATCTTATTCTAAATAATTTTTCTAACAAATGATAAAGCCAATAAATTAATTTTTTTTAAAATAGACCACTTTTAACTTTTATATTTAAAATTCCAATTATTTAAAAAAAAAATGATGTTGATTTCAATTATGAATTTAAATTTATTTATTAAGTTTCTAACATGTTTCCAAATACCACTTTTTCTTCTCTCTTTTCTGGCTTTCTAATAAAGGTCTAGCAGAGCCCATGCGAGAAGGATGTAGATATATATTAATAGGTGAGTATAGTCTGCTGTAACCACTCGTCTTCTTCCCAAACCACCGTTACTACTTCCACAGTTGGCTATGGAAGATAACAACCAGGCTTCATCTCCTCCTTCATCAACCGAAGGAAAACCGATACGATGCAAAGGTGTGTCATGTTCCGTCGATTTCTTAATGTTTGCTTCTCAGAAACTGTTCGATTTAGGTTTATTTCTTTTCGTTGCGAAATTGTAGCGGCGGTTGTGAGAAAAGCCGGTGAGCCATTGGTTATTGAAGAGATAACCGTGGCGCCACCAAAGTCCGGTGAGGTGCGGATTCGTGTCATATGTTCCTCTCTCTGCCACAGTGACATCACTTTACGGAACCTCGAGGTTGTTTATTATATTTATTATTATTATTATTATTATTATTATTTGGTATTATTATTTATAGAACAAACACTGGCATGTATTTACAGACAGAATTTTACCATTTCAAAAAAATTAAAATATATAGAATTTGAATTGGTTTTAGTTTAAACTGTTTTATTTGAATATGATGATTCGAATTTCTTTTTATTTGAATAAAATGTTTCGATTATTATTGAAATTAAAAGTTTATTTTAATATTTAATAATTTAGATGTTCATACTGTTATTCTTTTACCGACTTTTTTTAACTTATGATGATAATGGTCTTTTTTTTTTTTTTAAATAGATTTGAGTTGAAATTATTTTTGGCTCACTTGAGTGAACGAGATTTCGGTCATACTTAAAGTGATCATACCTGAATCAAAAATCAAGTATAGGAAAAGAGACATAGATGTGAGAAGAAAAAGAGTATAAAGAGTTTGAAATTCTTATTTCTTTGAGGTAAACATAAAAATTTTATAATTTTAAGTATTTTAATTACTCATAGATAATTTCATTTTTCTAAAGCACCTATTTTGTGATAAAATATTCTAAATTCATGAATAACCGCTTAAAAGTTGTCCATCCAAGCACATTATATGAGTTTGTGAGGTCAGACTTATCGGTAATTACTTTTAAAAAATAAAAGAAAAAATAAATAAATGAACTTCTCCGTTAATAAAGGTTAATTCATGCAAAAGTTAAAGATAAGCATTTAGATAAACTATATAAAAGAGATTTTACAAATTAACTTATACATAAATTATTATGTTTTTTTTTTAATAAAAGATTTAGGTATAGCTGATGTTGACACTTCAGCTAAACTAATACTAAATGCATAAGTTTATTTATTTATTTATTTATATTTTCTCTTAAAATTATGTAAAAGAAATTCTTTTTAACAGGTGTAAGTAGAGCAGTCAAAACTGCTCCGGACTATATGATCCTTTTGTTTTTACTTTTGTTTCTTGTAATTTTATACTGGTAATGACTTTTGAAGGCTTTTTAAGATCCCCTTTTCAATCTTTTGAAGGTTCCTCCTGGCATTTTTCCAAGGATTCTGGGTCATGAGGCAACTGGGTGAGTTTCTGCTGTTTTGTCAATTTTATAATAGTTTTATTTACTAAAAATTTATCTTATTCCCCAGAAAATGAAAGATTCTAAAATTTCTACATTAAAATAAACTACTTGAGCTTTATATTCTTTTTACCATTTTAGCATAACATTCATTAGATAGGTGTTCAATAAAAGATTATTTTTGGGAAATCATTTTTTTTTTTTTCAAAAAACCTCTGTCACTAAAATAAATAAATCATTACTTCTCCGGAAAAACCTAAACTAAACGACCACAGTGAAAAATTTTGAATTTCAGTTGTTGTGAGTAGATGTGTGCCAATTACATTCTGATAAATGCGCTAGGATTCACTTCTTTTAGGTTCTTGATACTAACTTACAGAGTGATTAAGATATAGTTCAGTATAACAATAGTATTGTTTGTACTTATATATATTGTAGTTTGATCATATTTTAATCTAAGTTGATTCTCCAACATACTTTTTCGTAGAGGATTGAATATTTAGAGTACAGAAATACATATTTATAATAGATGGTTTAATAACAACTTAATAGCAAATGGTATAATAGACTCAATAGATCTTGTTAGAATCGATCTTGATGCTATATTGAAAAGAGAGAAACTGAGAAAAGGATATGATGAATTCCCTATGTTTAGACAACATAGTCAATTTTTATAGAAGAGATACATAATCACAAAATATTTAGTTACCCTATTTTAGGCTAATACATAGATATACAATCAGTCTAGAGGTCCTAATATTATCAGTATCTATATAGTTCCAACATATCTACGAAATTCTAACAAGTATATACATACATATACATATACATATACATACATATACATACATATATATATATATATATATATATATATATATATATATATATATATATTTATATATATATATATATATATATATATATATATATATATATATTTATCAAGGAAAGAATTACAGGTCTAATTTTGGTGTCTAACTTATGATTCAACAAAATTAGTTGAATACTGATTTATGATGAGTATTTTGTGACAATATGTTTTTCCGTTTGTCTTATGATTGCTGTAACTTATTTGCTGCCTTGTGCGTCCTCTGATTTCTGCTGCTTATTCAAACATTGAAGGCGTGGCAGCTGATGATGTGTTTCAACCGATTTTTATCACTTTTTTTTGTGATTACAGGGTTGTGGAAAGTGTAGGGAAGGATGTAACTGAATTTACAAAAGGTGATGTGGTTATTCCAGTTATCGTACCAGAGTGTGGGGAGTGCATAGATTGCAAATCAACCAAGAGCAATCGTTGTACTACTTTCCCTTTCAAGGTGTCTCCGTGGATGCCTCGAGATGGTACCTCTAGGTTCACTGACAAGAATGGAGAGATCATATACCATTTTTTGTTTATTTCAAGCTTCAGTGAGTACACTGTGGTGGACATCGCCAATATTATAAAGATTGATCCAGAAATTCGTCCTGACAGGGCATGCCTTCTTGGGTGTGGCGTTTCAACAGGCAAATTTCTTTAACAATTCAAACACTGAATGAGTAGTTTAGACAAGAACAAAATTTATTCTAAAAAAAATGCTAACAAAACACTATTTTAAACACATTCTTTATCATCAGTTGAAATTTGTTGAGACACAAAATGATGAGTCTTTATTATGAGTTTCACTCGTAATTTCGTCTTTTCAAATACATTTCAACTAATAACAGGTGATATATTTCAAGAGTGTGTTGGTAAGCATTCTTTAAGCAGCATTGATGTGTAGTATGAAATATAGTTTATACAAACTAATTTTATCAATCAGATGATGTTTCAGGTTAACGAGGGAGAGAGAATATTTATTGAATGAAAAGAGAGAAAGATTGACCAGTCAAGTGATAGTTCAAATTTTCATGTACATAAAATGTTTTTGTTTTCTATTTATGTTCAAATTACTTGGTTATGAATGAATGTGAAGTTTGATAAAAATGGAAGAACGATGAGAAAACATGAAAAAGGAAGAGATAGGGATTTTGATATTAGTGCTAATATGGAGTCTAAGGATATAAGGTATAACAAAAATATAAATATATATACATGACAAGAACATAAACAGAAGGCTGTGGCTGAATGGCTGAAGACGAGAGTGTTATGTGCAACGGACGAGGACATATGAAAAAGAAGAGGAATACGGTATCTAATATTAACCTTAATAGGGAGTGTAAAGATACAAGGCATAAAAAAATATAAATGTATAAACATGACTAAGACATAAAAACTAAACCATTTTTAACTAATATGTATAATATTATTTAGCATACAACTTTACTTTATGTTAATTGGTTTTAAGCTGAAATTTAACATGGTATCATCATAGCCTATAACTCATATTGGTAATTGCCTGGTTTGGCAGGCTCGCTTGGTCCGACATATGTGGAGGGGGAGTGTTGGGAAGTCTCACACTACCCGTATTGAGTCTTGGATTGTGACGTATATATCTATTGGGCAACTTTACTTAATGGCAATTAGTTTTAAGATGAACTAAAACAAAGTTATCTTATATTACAAGATTACAACATTTGGTTTATTCAATGTTATAAAATCTTGCTTCCACATGTAGGGGTAGGTGCTGCTTGGAGAACTGCTGGTGTGGAACCAGGGTCTACAGTAGCTATTTTTGGACTGGGATCTATTGGATTCGCAGTATGAACTCTTTCAACACTTTTTTTTTTCTTTGCAACTTTGGTTATCTGTGCTAAAATGCTTAATGCAATTCATTGACTTCATAGGTTGCAGAGGGAGCAAGACTTTGTGGAGCAACTAGGATTATAGGTGTGGACATCTACCCAGAAAAATTTGAAATTGGTAATGCGCTGTTTCTTTAGTTAGTAACATCATATTGTTAACCATGCTCCAATTATTAAGCTACACAGCAGAAAGAAGTGGAAGGGTGCTAAGGGTGGTGTACTGACTACTGAGGCTGAAAATTGAGAAGAGCAAAAGTTTGGGTAACTACCCTGCACACAGGGATTTCTGTCAGTTAGTAAGTGAAGAGTTTGGCTGACTTTTACTGGAAAAAGGGGCGGAAGCTTACAGGTCCCGTGAAGAGCATGTGGCCACGAGCCAATAAATCAATAAAGTGACTTATAGACTTCGACATCATGGGAAATTTCATCATTAAACAAAGTTGTCCAATAGATATACAAGTCCCATTTCAAAAATTGAGGCAATCAATGTGGGACTTCTTAATTTTTGGAGTCTCAATTTTTGAAGTGTGATTTATATATCTGTTATACAACTTTGCCTAATACCAATTGATTCTAAATCTAACAATGCGAAATCGTGGAATGGCTAATCCAACTTTAGTTTCTATTTTATATGCATGAATTCTGAATTTGATGTGTTTGTTCTTCTCTGTCATTCAGGAAAAAAGTTTGGAGTCACAGACTTTGTCCATGCTGGAGAATGTGGGGACAAACCTGTGAGCCAGGTCTAACCACTTGAAGACATCATCTTTATTTTTTGTTGAAATTCCCTTCTCTTTGCATGTGATGAAATGAAAAGAATTTTCTAAATATTGTACTTTATATGCATACATACACACACACACACACATATATATATATATATATATATATATATCCATGACTTCGATGTCTTCACTATTTGACTGCTATTGTATTCACATGTATGTGGCTGCTAAGCAGTTTATCAAAGAGATGACTGGTGGGGGAGCAGATTATTGCTTTGAATGTGTTGGTATGGCATCAGTGGTGCATGACGCATATGCTTCTTGTAGAGAGGTACATGTTAAACTGTTACAAGTTCCCAACAGTTGGTAGACAAATATTGTGACTAATATATAACCAAATTATTGTTTCGACCAATCACCACTTCACGGTCATACATTGAGTTCGTGCCAACTAAACTGAAATTCTATTTACTTATGAAAAAAAGACTGGTTGATTGAAATTGCCAATAATATGAGCTCCACAAATCTATACTTCATGAAAGCATAGGTTGCAAACTGATGATTTTGCCTTCAGGGTTGGGGAAAAACAATTGTTTTAGGAGTGGACAAGCCAGGAGCCAGGATAAATCTCAGTTCCTATGAGGTCCTTCATCACGGAAAGAGCCTCATGGGATCCTTGTTTGGAGGTCTAAAACCCAAGTCTCATGTACCTATTCTCCTTAAACGTTACGTGGACAAGGTAAAGTATGTAATTGCTTTTATTTCACTATTGAACACTGTCACATCAAGATTAATATATATGTATTAGATTAGTAGAAATAATTATGTAAAATTTGTAATGACAAAATAATGAAATATCAAACTTTTGAGACATTTCTAGTCTATTAACTGTTGCCCCATATATTGACAGGAATTGCAGTTGGATGAATTTGTCACTCATGAGGTGGAGTTTAAGGACATCAACAAAGCTTTTGATTTATTGAGTGCAGGAAAGTGTCTTCGATGTGTGATTTGGATGTGATAAATGAGTACATTGTTAAGCATTCCTAGTCCTTGATAAATGATATGCAACATGAAACATTTATTAATATCTATTTTGTATTTGATAAAACATAATAAATAAAACAGAGCTGCTATCCTACTGTACTGCAAATGCACTTGAAGCACCAGTAAAATAATTAATAGGGGAGATAATGGCGATCCTTGTTGCTCCAAAGTGTCTTAGTCTGTATACTCCAGAAACAGCATCATCTGGTATTTCCCATTCTATGATAGCTAACCCAGGCAAGGAAATATTATCTACTTTCCACTTGAAAAACAAGGATAAATCATCATCATCATATGCAGCTATCCATCTTTCCCCTTGCAGCCTCTCCACTGCAGCAAATGTGCCTTCTGTCAGAAGATCATATCTTGGATTGGCACTCCAGAATGTAGCACTTGGTGTATCTCCCTTCCTAAAATAGCCTCTTTCTGGAAAGGCTATGTCTTCCTTTATGTCACCAAATTTAATTCCTCCAGGAGGTGAGTCTCCAAACGGACCAAGTAAGAGACTTATCTGTACAGATGAGAGATCTGGTGGGGAGGGACCTTTTATAGTGATGTTCTGTCCTTCAGCCATTGCTTGTGCTAGTTTCTTAAATTCTTGGATATATGCTGATAATGTGTGAGGACCATACAGTGTTGAAGCAGCCTGCAATTATATTATTAGTTATTAGCAATAATTTAGATATAGTTTGTCTCAAAGATAAAACCTAAAAGCTATGGTAGTATCTGCTGCTTGCTTATGCCTGAGAATGGTATAATGTTAGGTTAATAAAGAACAAGTGCTTTGACTAGGTAGATATTATATACTTAAGTTAGCTTGTTGCACTCATGAAGTTTAAGATAGATATTACTTCACATCAGTTGCTTATGTCAAATATAAGTGTTTAGGGACTTGATGAATTGGTTATCCACCTCTATTCATCATACCTCGTATCGTTGGTGCTGATATTCTTCAAAAGTAGCAATATATTGTGAGTAAGTATTTGTAAGTCCTGCTATAACCACATGTGTTTCGTCACTGAATTCTCCATTGCTGCTCGATATTAATGTCTCCTTCACTGCCTCCCTTAGCCTTCTGCCAGCCATTGTTGTAAACTCTGTAATACTCAAGAGTTAGAGCGTGTGTTTGTGTTTCGTTCTGTACTTAACAATTATGCAGATCATCTTGAAGCCTGTATTCATATAGAAGAGCAGAGCTTGTTTGGATTCATTTTTCCTAACTAACTAGGAAAAAATAACAAGAAAAAATGAAACAAGTTTTTTCCTATAGATTAAAACTAACTCTTTTACATAAGTTCAAATAAATTTTTGGAAGAGTTTGTGTGTATTAATTTTATCCAATTAAAAGCCAAGTTCTGTGTCCTATTCAATTGCAGACTTGACAATTAAAGATTACAAACCTCCAGGTACAGAAAGAATGATCAACTTTCCCAATCTTAGAATTTGAATTGGAAGAATTGCTGGCTGTACCAACATCCAAAACATTCTTGATCAGTACTTGACTGTGCAGATTGTTGTTACCTTTATTCACAAAAATAGCTGACAAGTAGTCTTACCGCCCAAGGATAAGGATCAAACATTTCGCCAGTGCTCAACAAAACTGGTTTTGGGTTTTGGCAGTCCACTTGATATTGACTTGGTTCTTTCAGGAAATCCCTTACATTCTTCCAAAACGGATTAATCTGAATGAAAAAATCAAATAAAATAAAAAATCAAATAAAATAAAGAATATGATGCAAATAATCTCATAAAGTGTTCTTGAAATTCCATCTCAGGTTAACTAATTGAGCATAAACGGGGAGGTTTGTAAGTGCTGGCTAAATCTACTTGGAAAGTGAGTTACCATTTGTTTCTTTCTAAAGCCATTACTCGCATAACATCCGCGAAAATATAATTAATGTTTGAAATCCTATAAAAATACTACAATGTCAATCGATGTGTATTAACGAAATTTTAAATAAGTTCTTACTTTTTAAGATTTCATAGGTATGGTTAATGCAATAGAAATTTCAAACCAATAGCGAATTTTTAAAGTTATTTAATTATCTAAGAGTTGGTTTTACTTGCACTAGTCTCAACCTTTTTACCTATCATCCTATATGACAAAGCAGTAACAAGTGGAGAAGTTATTTTTATTGAGAGAGTAGATATTCGTCATAAATTATAGAAAAAATAAAACTATTTGTATTTACATTATCACTTAAAAAAGTTCATGTAACCTACTTTCTGTGCTTTAATATGTGTTTTAATTATCCATTTGAATTCACAATCACACCAAACTAAAGTGAGAAAGAAAAATATATTTCTATATTAAAGTGTTAACAATGGAAGAAATGGAAGAAATTATCATAATAAATGTGGAATAAATTTTAGTTGAATACTTGTGAGATAAAATTTGATAAAAGAATAGAAGAAAATAATTCACCATCACAACAAAGTCAGCTTTATTATTATTATTTTCATAGTCTTTATCCTCACCATCTTTATTGTTATCTTCATCATCTTCTTCTTGACATTTCTGTTGAAACGAGTTTATAAAGTTTAAACTCTTGTTTCATTGTCCATTTTTTCTTTGATATGATAAAATTGTCAGAGTGGATCTCCTTGAATTGAGGCTCATCCAAATAATTTAACTTCAATTTCTTATCCTTTCATTTTCTTCCTCAAGGTAAATGATTTTATCATTAAGTTATTCATTTTGCTTCTTTAGATCTTCAACAAGATTTAACACACATTTTTATAATAATTTTGTTTCTTCGTTATTACAAATTAAAGAGAACTAACTGTCATGACATAATTTTTTATTCTTTAGCTGCAATGGGGTCACAAATCATTAAAGACCTTATTCTTTTTCAATTTCTTGTTGAATTGGTTTTGCGTTATCTTTATATATTTCATGTCACGTCTTATATTACAATTCATGACCTTCAATTGTTGTAACTCTGAGTCATATATTTCAAAGTGAATTAATTTGAGTTATCTACTTTGCTTGCAAAACTTGCTACTCTTTTTTCTTTCATTCAACTAAAAAGCTTTTATTTTTCATTTAGACAGTCATTAGCTCACTTCCAGATGGATCAAAATTCTTTTGCACTTTAATTTTTCAAAAATTAAAGAATAGTTCATCTTCATCTCCATTATCTTTCCCATAGTCAATAGAACCTTTGAAATATATTTTATACCTAAAGGAGTCTCAACAGACATAACTCCTTGGACTTCCATGGCTGTGTTTTCGGTTGCCTATAATGACTTGGGATACGTATATTTTGTTTAGTTCTCTGAAGATGCTAGCATTATGAGTTATGTGATTTATGCACCCATTATCTATCAAACAAGCTTCTTGCTCTTTCTTGTTTGTTGATTAGTTGTTTGCAAAAAAGTTGTTGGACAATGAGTAATCAATCCTTGTTGGCTTTGTTTGTTTTTTCATACTTTCGCCATGTGCCAAGTTGGTTACATACTCTACATTTAGCATTTGATTTGAACCAACAAAAATATTAAGTATGATTTTCATTTTGTAGTATGAGTAAGGTGGAAACTCCTTCCCAACTTTTACCCTTGTTGTTATTATTCTCAAAAATCTCCTTTTTATCACCAACAATTTTTTTCATTGTTGGACTTTACCTTTGGTATGTGTTATTAGGACACCTTGCATACTCCCTCCATTTTGAGAAATCATTGGTGTTCAGTGGCTTGTAAAGCATTCACAAGTTTTTTCACTGTCATGATGGAGAAATCCTTCTTCTCTTTTGAAGAGGAGATTTTTTATTCAAAACTCTTAGGAAGACAAACTAAGATTTTCTCCACCACATGATGATCACTTAGTTATTCATCAAACAACCTTATACATGTTACCACCTTTAAAAGTTTGTCAATAAATTCTTTAATAGATTCACTTTCCTTATTCTTGACTGCTTCAAACACTCTTCTCAAATTTAAAACTTGCATGTTTATTTTCTTTCACTCACTTAAAACTCCTCCTTCAACTAGTTGTAAGCTTCCTTTGCAGTTTTCAGAATAATAATATTGATGAAAATATCATCATATAAAGTTTTTTTGTATGGTCACAATTGCTCTTCCTTCATCATTATGACTTTTGAATTGTTCTACAGTTAGATTTTCAAGCAATGGAGTTTTAATACTATCATCTTCCATTACTTCCCACAACATTTGAACTCTCAAGTAAGTCGAATGGAAGGTATAAGTAACAAATTATTGCAGGTCATCTTGTTTTGGAGGATTATGGTTTTTTATTTGACTTTTTCACTTCCTTTTTTTTTTCTCTCAATCTTTTAAAGAACATTTAAGCTTTTAATATTATGTTAAACTGTTAACAATGGAAGAAGCTCTTGATGCCATATTGAAGTGTTAATAATAGAGGAGATTATCAAAGTACATCTGAAATAAATTTGGTTGAATACTTCTGAGACAAGATTGAATAAGAGAATGTATTATAATATATTATCATAAGAGAATTTCTCACAATCACAACAAATTCAGACAATATAAAATGAACCCAAAAAATTACTTTTATAAACCTACAATAAATGCTCATATTTACTCAAGAGTTACGTGCTCACATTTATTCAATAGGTATATGTTATATATGTTATCAAAAGCAGATTATTTTAATTTAACAAAAAACCCATGTAACTCATTGAACTGGAAGAAACTTCTCAAATTTTAACATCCTCCCATATCCCCTTTTGTTTACTATTACTAGAAACCTTGTAACCAATGATCATTGGATTGGAACATATCCTTGAAAGTTTAATTTTTTGATATATATATAGAGAGAGAAAAAAGAAAGACTTACCCTTAAATCACCTTGTTGAAACCCAAAAGCACCTGGGCCATCTGTAGTGCCTGCTGCAAAACCAGGACCAAGTGCTGCAGGACAAGTTTTAACCACTTTATTCTCCAATTCAACTTCAATGTCTGTGAAGTTCAAGTACACTTGAACATACTCAATCTTCCCTGTCAGTTCCTCTGAAGCTGACTCAAACAATTCCACAGCACTTTTGAATTGCCTTTCACCTATCATCTTTGTACTTAATATTTCATCTGGGTACCTGCTCCATGCAAACTTATGACCACATCATTTTCTATAAGGACAAGACCAATAAAAAAGAACCCATTAGATATCACAAATTTTGAAAATTATTGAACACTTTATTTGTAATACAACATATAAGAACTTTTCATATTGAAACATAATAAGAGTCTTCAAGTCTTATTAAACTGTTGTAGAATTAACAAGAAATATTTAAAGTATTCATGCAGATGATATGGAAAAATGTTATTTTAAAGTGAGTGTTTCCATGAACATCAAGAATTTGTGTATCTCATTTGATTAAAGAGATTCATTACCCAGGTCCTCTCCCTACACAAAGTTGGTCATTTCCATGGCATGAAGAATGGTTGAAGTCACAAGGGTTTCCAGTGTCAGTGCAAAATGCTCCTAGAACATTGGGTGACACATCTCCAACATTTGATTGGCAAAATGCTCCAACAAATAAGGATCCATCATTCTTCCTCACCTTGGATGCTTGGTTTGCTTGTTTGTTGCAGTCCTTTCCTCCTGTCGCCTTAATTGTTTGTGCTTTCTTCACTAGTTGTCCAATATCTACATCATCCATCATTGTTCGTATTAGTATAATCTATTTCAATCCAAAACAAGCAACAATTCAGGGAAAATTTTCATGAAACACTTTAGTAACAGTTGTTGAACTAATAATAGAAGTTCCAAAACACATGTTGTTCATAACTCTACTTTCTAGACATATATATATATATATTTGCTTTTTACTTAAAACTACATTTTTAGAAATATTCTAGACATGAAATGTAACAAAAACATTATTATAATAGTCTGGATTACATTTTTTTTTAATAGATTAAAACTGTGTTATGAATTTAGCAATATAAAACGAGAGAGATGATAATATACAACTTTTACATGTTTGAAGGGTGTAGGATGAGATTTATGGGATGTAAAAGAAAGACCATGTCTCTAAATAAAAAAAATGCTTAATGTTTTATAGTTATATTTGTGTTTAACAAAAGCAAATATATAACTTTCATATCTAATTGAAGAAAATTGAGGTGTTTATTTTAGTGTAGGTGCATATTGAACATGTATCTAAATACTCACTTAAAGGAAGTACCAATATTTAATTTTAAACTTTTGTGTAGGGATGGAAAGGGGGTAGGCTATGTGTAGGTTTTAATTATATGTCACTTAAGTAAAAATTTATCATTATTTTCGACTTTATATTTAATGGATACAAAAGTTTTCTCAGTCCATCTTGGATCTTGGTTGGGTATTTGTATCTCCACCTGTATTGTTAAAATATTAATTAAATAACTTTTCATAAAAAAAAAAATAGAAAAGGAAACCTGAATGTTATAAAGGATTCAACAATATCAAAAGACACAAATTTTAAATGAAACTTAAAGTTGGAGTCAAATATTCTCGTGAAAAAAATTAAAAAATAAATACAAATATAAAAAAGAAGTAGAAATAATTATATTTGTACACTAAAAGCTATTTGATTTAATAAAATTGAAATTTATATTTTTTAATATGCAATATATCATTTGAATGAAATTGTAAAAAAAAAATATAATCAAATTTATGATAAGAAGAAAAAATATTTTAGAGATATAAATAAAATTTATTAATATTAAACAATTCAAACAAGAGTTACGACCGAGAGAGAAAATAAATAGAAAATTATGTGACAAAAAGAAAGAAATAAAAACTTTTCAAATAAAATGAAACTATGATCAAGAGAAAACAATAAAAATAATTTTTTTAAGTTTTCTAATAAGCTATTAGTACTTTAATAATTTAAAATAAAAATAGTTACAAACAAAAACACATATAAAAATAAATATAAAAACTAAACAAATATATACATACTATTCTTATTTTTATATTCAATTTAAACAATTAATATCACTCAAATTTATACATATATTGATATTGTGATCAATAAATTAACATAGAAACCAATTTATTTTTTATTATAATTTTGTGTAGCATTAATATTTAAAAGTTAGTGGAACTAAGATTTACACTTTTTTATTTAAATCTTGTACTCACAATCCTTACACTTTGTTTTCATTATTTTAAGATTAAGTTGTTAAAGCAATCAATTTATCTATCTATTATCTAGTTTATTTATAAATAGATTTATTTAATTTTTCCATTATAAAAATATAAAAAATAATCAAATCAAATTTTTATAATTAAATTTTTGAATGAATAATTATTCGTTTATTATGTTTTATAATCTAATAAATAACCTTATCCATATTAAATAGATCAAAATTACTCCAACTAATTTTTTTTATAATTAAATATTTTTTAAAATTTACCTTTTCAAAAAATTTCCAAAAGTATATGTTGGAATTTGTTTTATAAGATCTAATTTTGAATTTTGTTCACAAATATATTTTCAAAAATTTATTTTTAATTTTTTAAATATTGATGGATTATATTTCTATTTATAGAAAATTATTAATAGATGAACGTTTATTAAATGGATCAAATTAAATCATTTTTTTAATTATTTTCAAATCAAAATACATTTTTAGAATTTTTTTTATATGGTACATTATAATCTCAAACAAAATTTATCTAGTCAATTTACTTTGCAATTTGTAATCCTAATTTTCATACAGGGAAGGAAAGTTATCTATAGAATTTGTTAACCATGAAATGTTATGTTCAATAGATTTTAATTATTGTCATGCTTTACTTAAATTAATAAATTAAAATTAAAATAATCAATATTTATTGTTCTATTAAATAAAATTGATAATTTTTAATATTCTTTTATCATCAACTAGTTTTTATTTATTAATTAAAATTATTCATTTTAATAAATAAGTTTATCTCTAACTCAATATCAGAAAACTAACTTAAAAAGTAAAGTCTGCATCTTAATTACATATTATGATTAGTTTATATCTATATGATTTCTAATAATTAACTTAGACATATTATCATATTCTTCATCAATTTAAGAGAGTTTAACAAAATAAAACCCGAATTGTAAGATACCTGGTAAAGTGGAGTTGGTGTTTGAAGATGTGTTTTGAGAAGCAAACCAATCTTCAAAAAGTCTAGCTGCAACACCCTTGTTATCTCCACTAATAAGCTTGTTTTTATTGCTCATGGAGGTTCCATGTGTTGCAAACCAGCTGAATGCTCCTATACTTTTACCACTTTCTCCATCCACAAACCTCAAAAGAGTCATTTCTGTGTCAACATTCGAGGGATATCTTGCTCTCTCCTCTGCAGGGTTTTGCAAATATGCACTTGGACTCCTGTTTATGCCAGCATCCTTCACATCTCCTGCACCAACCAACAAAACAAACGTTACTTTATAAGTTTGATATTAATCAAGCAAAGGCTCCACACAAACATATCAAGAAATTTTAAGAAATGCACTTTTAACTGAATCATATAAAACTATATTATAAGATCAAGTTTGCATCAATTTATAATAGTTTTATTTTTAATTAATATGGGATCTACTACACAATCTTTGTGTCGAGATTGTTTAATTCGTCGATTCGTCGATGGAGAATCCTCAACACACTTTTCTTATGTGGAGATTACTCAACTTGTACTCAAAGTTATTTGCATCAATTTAAAATAGTTTTATTTTTAATTAATATGGGATCTACTACACAATCTTTGTGTCGAGATTGTTTAATTCGTCGATTCGTCGATGGAGAATCCTCAACACACTTTTCTTATGTGAAGATTACTCAACTTGTACTCAAAGTTATATATTTAAAGGTGACGTGATTATAATCCGATAGTGTGTAGTCTAATAAACACAACAATCTTACTAGAATAGACTCTGAAATAGTTCTGATATCATCTTAAAAAGTAGGCAATCATAAAAAGACAATTCTCTTTTAATATAGCAATTTGTGCAACTATTTTACGATTAAGAAGCAATTGCCTCGTGTATAGACTATGAATTAACTGAGTCTTATAAAATCGCTTGTAATACAAGATTTGCATAAAGATCTTATCTATAATCGATGTGTAATATTCAATCTCACATAGATAAATTTTTTCAATAATATATAAATAGATATAAAATTTATTTTACAAGTTAATTTTATAAAGTTAAATTAAGTTTAAAATTCACTACTTAAATAATTTTTCATATCTTATAGAAATTAAAACTATTTTTTTTTTTAGAAACGGTAATGAAAATCATAAGATCTAAGATCGTATAGCTCTGATATTATAAAAGGTATCATAAGTGTAGATGAAACATAAAAGGCAAGATTTGATTAATATAGCATGGAAAAACATGTGAGGTATCATAAGTGTAGATGAAACATAAAAGGTTAGATTTGATTAATATAGCATGGAAAAAGATGTGTTACCTATGTTCATAAAGATGGAACCAGGCTTGAGATTGTTGTGAGCTTGAATAATGCTTTGTTCTATTGCATCGGCAATCACATCAAAGGACTGTTTCACAAAACCTAGAGAAGTCACAGAGTAAACCAGATATTGCAGGTAACCGCCAGGGCCAGCATGTGTATGAGTCCCACTGATTGCTACATTTTCTTCAGTATACAGATTTCCAAACCTTCAAAAAAAGTTAACCATGAAAAAATTTATTTATTTTGTCAAATAGTAAACAAAAGTGTGTTTTTATTTCAGTGCCCTTGGGTTTTAGGGGTTGAAATGATGTATCTGTAACTTATACTTCAGTTTAAAGGGATAAGGCATAGTTAATTTATTTATTTATTTCATATTATTGATTCATCTTTGTGTTTATTTGATAGAGTTTGTGATACAATTCTGATGAAGTACTCGACAATAAATGTTACGTTATAATGAAGACACACATCAATTTCTTAAAAAAAACATTTTAAGATAGTTTTTAGTTTAAATATTTTTATATAGTTTTCTATATAATTTTTTTATATCAATAAAAATAATGTGTGACATCAATTTTTCTATATATTATATATCCATAATTGTTTGCAAAGGTAATAATAATAAAAATAACGTGTTATGAAAACAAATAAACCGTTAATTAATACAATAATAGTATTAATTTTGGTCTAATTAAAATTTAATTGTTTCTATAGATGGAACATTTCCATTTAATAAATCATTTTATTAGTATTCCATTTGAACTAAGAAAGCTGTTCTTAATTTATATTAAAAAATCGTGTACTACATTAAATAAACAATCAAAAATGAAAAAAAAAAAAGTATGATAATCAAAGGTTATGATACTAGGAAAAGAAAAAGAAAAGAAGTTAAGGGGTCATATTTCATTATTATTTTAAAAAAGTAGAAATATAAAATGTCATGTACTAATTTTCGAAGAGTGGGCTTATCTTAAAATAAAAATAAAAAATATTCTGCCTAAGTTAGAAATATGCTTCTCATTTTTCTTTTTGATAGCTATTTATCTTTTTTTACGTTGTTGTTAAAACATTATATTGTTATATAAAAACATTATTTCTATTTTGGTGATCGATTCTCACTCTAAATCTAAATCTTAAATAAATTATTTTATATAACTGTCTTTTTTATTATTTATAGTTATATTTTTCATAATTATGATTTTATATTTTAAAAACATATTCATAAGGGTATTCATAAATTATTTTGATCTTAACTCTTTATGTAAGACTTTTGGACATATTAAAACAAATTCTTTAGTTAATGGTCAAGGTAGTTTGGAATCTTCTTTTTTTTGTCTCGTAGACAATATAAATTATATCCTCTTGTCTATTAGGATAACATCATTAGATCAATCACCGTATTTGATACACTCTCTACTTTGAAACTCAATAACTTCGATAATTTTGTTCTTATAATATATATTAATGGGTCAAGAAAAGAAGATATTTATAAACTATCCTTATTCTTGAATATTAACAATGAGACTTTTAGATATATCATAACACGATCTCTAATAGGTAGGAGTAACTTGAAATCCTCCTTGTGTTCTCATAGACTTGGTTCTTAGATAGTTGTATTATGCTGCTATTGTCACAATAGACGGTTACAATCTAGTCTTCCACCTTCAACTCCTTGGCTAGACCCTTCAGCCTACTTTACTTTAATGGTTGACAAAACTAACTTATACAAATTGACCTTCCAAATGATAGTAATATCATGAGTAGTAAACACATAGTCTGTGAGAGACTTTGTGGAGTTCAAACACCCAAAAAAGTTTGAGTCAACAAATCCTTTTATGGTAGCATCTATGACAGATTGTCTAGCTTTATCATAAATTATAACCATTCTAAGTGATCCTTTTAAGTAATAAAGAATCCACTTAAGAGTTTGTCTATGAGCTCTATCTAGATTTGACATTAACCTATTAACAATGCTCACGACATAGGCTATATTTAGGTGTATGTAAACCATCATGTACATAACAAGACCAAGTATATTAGCATATGGAATACCGTCCATATAACTATGTTCATCCGCTGTCTTAGGACACCATTCAACACTTAACTTATAGTGAGACACAAAAGGTGTGCATACAGGTTTTAAGTTTGTCATACTAAACTTCTAAAGAATTTTTATGAGACACATGTAGACGTTTGAAATCACGTTATCTAATGATTTTAATCCTCAAAATCTTTCTAGCAACTCTAAGGGTTTTTTTTTATCTCAAACTCATTATTCAGCTCAATTTTAACCTTTTTTTCACTTTAGGTTTACTATTGATTGATATTAGAATGTCATATATATACAATAACAATACAATGAACTCACCTTCTGCTAACAACTTGAAGTAGATGCAAGTATCATACTTGCTATGTTTAAAGCCAACTTTTGTAATAAACTCATTAAAATGCCTGTTCTATTGCCTTGGGGATTGTTCCAGACCATACAAGGATCTGTTTAGACATAACTCTTCTTGTCTCTTACCTCAAATCCTTCTAGTTGCTTCACGTAGATAGTTTCTTCTAAGTCTCCATATAGGAACACAATCTTAACGTCCATTTGTTCCAACTAAAGGTTAGGCTCAACATCCATGGCTTAAAAAAAGAATCACACCGAAAATTAATGTGGTTCAATTGAAGTGTTAATGAACTTCATTTACATCCATGGGAAAATTCACTAAACTCAAAAATTACAACTTCATACTTCACACAACAAACTCTCACTCTAGTACAACTCAAACATTAACTTCTAGTGGTGTAAACGTCCTCTTTATACAACAACACTGTTATATTTGACTCACGTGAAATGCAGTAAGACTAACGAGGAAGACAAGTGAACAATGTTTAACATTACTAAACTAGAAAGTCACTTAGACAGTTTCACCAATCATTCTAGGTTTAGTAGACACTAAAAGACTGGACAATCTATTAAGACCTGTTTGATCAAGAGTTTACTGCTAGGCTAAAAGCTATAATTGGTAGTGATGACACTTAGCATAGTAGCTCAAGTGTCACAATTTGATTGTGACTTGGCCCACTTAGCCCTTATCACAGAATAATTGATGTCACCTGCAACAATCTCCCCCTCAGTAAATTGTTGGATTGAGCATTTACTATTAGATCAAAAATTATAAATGATAGTATGACATAACTCCTTCTACTTAAGAGCATAGTATCTCAAATACCACGATTTGATTGTGACTTAGCCCATCTAATCTTTACTACAAGATAATTGATACCACCCACAATAAGATCATCTACGAAATATGTAAAAACTGTATATAAAAAACTAAACAATCTAGCATGATTAGACAATTTAAAAACCTTTAAATAAGATTTTACTAAACCAATTTTTACAATAAACTTTTATAAAAGATTTAAAATATTTAATTTTTTTCATCATACAATTCAAACCTCCTAAAACTTCATTATGGAGACCATACAGTACTACATAAAAATTTAAGTAGTAATATTTCATTTTATTTATAAAAATAAAACTGTCTTTTCCTAACTATAAAGAATAATTACTTATTTTGAAATTTATTTATTGTTACTCTTTTATACCTTTAATTTACTATAAACTTCACTTATTCCCTATATAAAAGGTTTAATAGCAAGGGTACGCTGTAGAGTAAATTTTGTACTTGTCTTATTTTTAATTAAAAGTAATAAACTTAACTTCTTTTATGCTGATAAAAAAATGTAACCCCTTTATTGTTTATTCTGGACCAATTAATTATTTATTTTTTATAAATAGAGGGGTAATAGTGTAACTTCATTTGGTTATACAATCATACATGAATTTGTGCTCTCACCTTTCAATTGGTAGAACTAACCAATGACCAAGTTAAGTGTTACTCACTAAGATGCAACTAATCAAGTAATGTACCCCCAACTTAGTGTATAAAGTGAGTCCAAATTAGTTGGTACCTTGAATTAAGTCTCTCAAGCACCTTGATAGTTAGAAGCTGAGATGCCATGCCAGCATCAAGATTCACAAAAACAAACCTAGGGCCTTCAACCCTCTCACCCACAATGAAAGTTCTTGCCCTCAGCCGAAAATGAATACCAGCTGTGTTTTGCTCTAAGTTGGCATAACCCATCATGTTCACATCAGCAGCAGGACCAGTCATGTCGTAGCTCCCAACCCCAATCAAGTACTTCCCATGCCTGCCTTCAATCCATGACCAACCACACACCAATAAAACCAATGCCACAATTACATGATTTTTAGCCATTTTACAACTACCAAATAATTCCATTGGCTTCATGTTAATTTGCTTATATGCATGATTAATAGGTGAGAATTTCTTGGATTCGGAGTGCTCTAGCTATATGTTTTTGTTGCTTTTGCCTATATTAAGTTTCTATGTTGGCACTAAGTGTTACTACTTAGGTAACGACAAATAGGGAAGTGAGATTCGAGGTGTTCTTTGTCTCTTGCCGTGGGATTTACGTGAACTAAGCCGGATGAGCATGTGTACGTACATTTTGATGTACAAGTCTTCACATCTAGGACGTGAACGAAGAATTGTTATGGTTTTGTTTCATTTTAGGTTGTGCAAATAATGGTTGGGTCTTGGAATAGTAGGTATGCTATTGAAAATTATATACACGACCTAAGTCTAGGAATATATCACAGTTTAACTCTATTTGTTCTTACACGAGTTCGGAAGATCTCCTCCTTACTATCTTGCAAAGATCTTGTTACTGTTTTTATGTAGATTTTATCATGTTCTCATCCAAAGAATTACACTTGTATGTTCAATCTCAAAAAGAGAGTATAATTTGTAACATTCCTATTTTAAATAATTATATCAATTATTTTATCTTGAAAATAAAAGTTAAAAGATTTTAAACTTTAACACATATTATTAAATTTTTATTTTAAAAGTACTTTATATTTTAAATAAATTCTGAATGTTAGAAAAATAGATTTTTATAATAAATAGTGTGATAAAATAAAGTAAAAATAAAAAAGTTATTAAAAATTAATAATTAAAAAAACATTATTCAAAATATTATCTAAAATATTAACTAAAATATAATTCAAAACATTTGGGAAAGGATGAAAAAAAAAAAAGAGAGAAAGAAGAGAGAGGAGATAGAAGGAAGAGGAAAAAAGAAGAAATAAAAAGAAAAAAGAGGACAGAAAAGTAAGAGGAAGAGAAAAAAGGATTTGGTAGTGATGGAGATTTTAAATCTTGTATAAGGATTTATAGCTCTACTATTTCTAATATGTCTATTAATTTTAATAAAATTATGTGTTTTATTAATTTTTTTTATTTATTTTAAATTATATATTATGTGACTTTTTTTTCTATTTCAAATTTTTAATTAATATTAGTTTTGTTTATTTTATTTAATTTATTTTTAGTTATATATTGATCTCATTTATTTTATTTTATTCTAATATTATTTATTTTATGTATATTCAGTTATGTATTGTTTTTTATTATTTTATTTATTTTATCTTTAATCACGCATTGTCTTATTTATTTTATTTACTTTATCTTTAGCTACGCACTAATTGTATTTATTTTATTTTATTTATTTTTAGTTACGCATCGGTTCTACTTATTTTATTTTATTTTATTTATCTTCACTTACGCACATGTCTTATTTATTTTATTTAATTCATCTTCACTTACGCATTGGTCCCATTTTATTTTATTAACTTCACTTACGCACTCATCTTATTAATTTTATTTGATCTCTAGTTACACTCTAGTCCTATTTATTTTAATTTATTTCTTTATATGCACTGATCCTATTTATTTTATTTTATTTATCTCCAATCACGCATTGGTCCTTTTATTTTAATTATTTTATTTCTAGTTGCACTGATCCTATTTAATTATTTATACTATTTATTTTATATCTAATTATGCAATGGTCCTTTTTATTTTTATTTTTTCATTTATTTTATCTCCATATATATATATATATATATTGATTCTTTTTTTGTAATCGTATTATTTAAGTTATCTCTGGTTTTATCAAAATTATATTCATTTAAAGTTATTCTTTTATGTCTTACTTTATTTTATTTTGTAATATTTTCCATATATCTTTTTTTATATAGAGAAATACATATAAAGTAAAAGTAGGTATTTTTGATGAACTTGGTTAATAAAAGTAACTATTACCTATATGCTCTATTATTATTTCACTAGTTGCATTTGTTTGAATGTGTATAAATTATTAATTAAGATAAATATGACATATCTTAATGGTCATCATGTTATGTGAATCTTGAAAATGTCAGGATATGTCTATTGTGAAAGAGTCATCAGATTCAAAGAGTCGAGACCAAGTTAATATATGTATTTATATTTAGGAAGTCACAATTTGGTATACATCAGAATAGTGCTCTGGATTAAGATAGTATTTCCAAGTATTTGAATATCTAGATAGTTCAGAATGTATTAGGATATTTCACAGGACAAACTTGGTACTATCCAATGTTAGCTCAACATCGTTAAGGTTAGATCGTCAATATATATCTCTTTTATTGACAGATGGCCAAAATTCTCGAGAAAAATAATTATGATTGCATCAATGTTTTTATAGGTAATACTCAACTACCTAATCACTTTCCAAGTAACTTTTAATGTGGATCATCAAAAGTGATATATGGATTCATATGTTTGATCTAGTTGTATTTATACTGGTTCTTCTGATTCACAAACTGTTTAGCTTTTGACCAACTAGTCAAGTTCCACTAAGTAGACTACAATTGCAAAATGCAAGTGTGTACTCTTTGATCAAGTCATTTGAGTACTCTTAACACTAGTCACTCTTGGAGACAATTACAAGGTATGAGTGATCAATAGATCACTAGTTTTGGCTCACTAGAGAGTGTGTCTTCCAACGTATACAAAGTTTGAGCTAAACATGAATAATGTTCTTACAAAGCTTTAGGATAAAAAGTTTAACAAACTTTTATCACTTGCAATGTATGACTGACTTTCTTTCTGATATTTTCTTTGAAAAATGTCTTCTTAGTCTTTTGAAAAGTAGTCGTTTTTTCTTTTTTTACCATTGAGTAGCTTTAGACTCTCTTCTTTTGTCTTATTTTTTTTTTCTGTGCCATCATCCAATGATCTCTTATATTGAAAAGTATTAAATGTATGACATAGAGATTAGATTCTCTTTTCTTCTTTAAGAAGTCTTTATGATAGTTAACAATAATTATCTTTCTTAATAGTAAATCATTTTACATCAAACATTGATTAAAAGTCTACACTATAAAAAAAATAAACAGTGAAGCTTTAAAATTGGCCATATTAAATAAATTAATGGTGATTTCAACTTTAACACATCTCTATATACTTTTTAACAATGTTGCTTTGCATGAATTGTCCTAAGACTAAAGTAAAAAAACATTTTATATTTTTTAGACTTAAATTTTAAAATATTTTTTTTATTTATGTCAGCTAAGAGTTTAATAAGTACTTATCATCTAAATAATTTTCAATTTACTTATTATACGGTGTGAAAGTTAATCCTATCATTTCTGAGATAACTTTTGACAATTACTTCTATATATCATTTGAAAAAGATAATTTTGGACAATTAATTTTTGTACTGTCGTGGTTTTCTCTTGCACCTTTCTTTGGAAATATCTAAAATACTTGAAAATATATTTTAAATTGGAAATACATTTTACGTATGCTAAAATACATGGAAATACATTTTACGTCATTTGAAAATATATTTCAAATTGCATGACTCAAAACATTTTCAAATTATATCAAATTGAATGATTTAAAACATATTTTCAAATTATATAATCAAATTATATCAAATTGCATAATTTAAAAATATACTTTTATATTATATAATCTGAAAATGTATTTTAAATTACGTAATCAAGAACATATTTCTTCCGGATTACATGTATTCTATATTAGATAGTATAAAATACATTTATAGATTATGTAATTTAGAATACACTTCTAAATTTTTAAATTTCTACACTGCATATAATCTAAAATGCATTTTCAAATTTATAAATTTCATAATCCACAATGCATTTTTGAATTCCATAATTAGGAATGTTATCTCTAAATTACTTATTTCACAGAATTGGAAAATAATCCATAATACAATTTCGGCAATCCAATATGTTTTCAAAGCATGGATAATACAATTTTTTCCTAGACCAATGGAGGTGGGAAATAAATGCCCATAATTTTGACATTTCTCATACTTCATGTAAATATGAGAAGCAAAAACCGACTTAAAGATGGGTGTGAAACGTGACCTATAACTGCACATTTAAGGAATCTAATATTATCTTAGTTATCAACTTCCTACTTTATGATTAAGATTAAGATAAATGTACCCACACCGCGTGTGCTATAACCAAAAGAAGAGAGAGAAACTAATTCTGCAATTTATAAAACTAATTAATACAACAATCAATCAAGAACCAATTTGAATCTATTAAAAAATACAATACAATCCTCAGCAATAGAAAGTTCTAAATCAATCTGTCTACATTCTTCACGTATTCTAATGGTATACAAAATCATTTTACCATCTTTACCGAATGCTATACCAACCAAAACATTAGTTGTAATAACAGAATTCAATGCAGAGTAATACGAAAGCTGAGCATGATTATGATCTAACAAAGAAGCCAAAAGTTAAGAGAGCACAAAATCAAATCATAGAATAACTTGTTCAAGCCACCAAGCAAGCAATATCAAGCTAGCAGAGATAGTAAATTGACAGCATGAGTGTGAATATCTTCCCTATCAGCATCGTCAGTTTATGGAAAAACTTTGAACGATAATTAAACATAACTAGAAACATCAGTATATGAGCAATTTTATTGCTGCTGTGACCCTGAAGTTGATGTTCCAGTTTCAGCTGGGGCAGTTGAGGCCTGTCCAGACCCTGGCTGCATAGAATGCTGATGAGGATGATTAGCAGCTGGTGTCTGTGATGGAGGCCCTGCAGCATTGTATGGAGGTGGATACTGATGATAAGGGGGAGCTGGAGGCATATAACCATATGGAGGATAATACTGATGATGATATTGACAAGGTGGAGGAGGCATCAATGAACGGGGATAATGTTGCATCTGCTGCTTTTCCAAACCAGGCTTGTTCTCCCCTAACCCAGAAGGCCCACCAGGAGGACCATCTTGGGATGGAATAAGAGCACCCATTCTTTGAGGATCCATTGATGGGTAGTAGCTTCTTTCCTGCTGAGGAGGTGGTGGATTGTTATAGTAAAGCATTCCTTGGGTTTGGTCCTGGTTCTGCTGCTGTGATATAACTGCTCGAGGCAACAATCCACTGTGAGCTACAGATGTCTGCTGCCTTGCTTGATCAGAACCGTCAGACTCAGGTTTTGTGTTCTGAGGCCTACCCCACATCAGCTTCAGCCTTAGGCCCTTAATAACCAATTTGTTGGAGAGTTCTTCTGCAGCTTTTTCTGCAGCTTCCCTGGTTGTATATGTTACAAAAGCACAAGCCCGTTGGAGAACCATTTTGATGGATTCAATTTCTCCATGGGCATAGAAGTGATCCCGCAAATCCTGCTCAGTGACCCTAGCATCAAGTCCACCGACATAAAGTGTTTTAATGCTCTCATCCTCAGGAGCCTCCAGAGTGGTCATCTCTCCTGCCTTGCCAAGTAGCTTCAAAGCCACTGGATCATTCACTCTGAACATTTAAAAGCATAAATGGTAAATTAACAAAGTCAAAAGCATGAAGCGATATTTAAAATGTCAACAAATACACAACTATAACATCAGTGTCCGTAGTCACAAGGAAATCATGCAGAGAAAACTAAGAATAAGTTGAACAACAGGTTAACATGAGATAGAAAAAGAATGATCGTGAAGGCAATATTAGCCGTTCCGTTTCACTAAAAAAAGAACACAATAAAATACAAGAGTTTAGCCACATATAGAAGAAAGCAAAAATTCAAAGTAAATGGCAGTTAGTAACTTAGTAATAAATAAAATCCCCTCACTTCTGATCCTCAAATGTTAATGTCAAATAGTGGTTAATAAAGCTCCTACAGGCAGAACTATCAGTGACTTTGCAGGAAAAAAAGTAACCTGCAAACTTGATATCTTATCTATGCAGCAGGTCATCACACAGAACCAACATAAAGGAGCTAAGGATTGCCTAATAAACCAACTACTATAACAGAATGAAAAATGCTTGAGTTGCTTCCGAATGCCAAAAATACAAACAGAACAATGAAACTGGCAAAACAATTGAAAGAGAGATCAAGTAAGAAAGTCAAAAGCAAATAAAGTCATTTTCAACCATATGCATACCCATAATAACGATCTTTAATATTTTGTTGAGACAACTCCCCAGTAACTGGCATCTCATGCCGATAAGGGCACTCAGCTCCTCTGGTACATTCACCCCTTATGTAGAAACTGCAAATATGTGCTCGGTTTCTCTTGTAATACGGTGTTGTCCTTTGAAGCTTCATGATAGTATCATTTGCGCGTACTTTACCATAAGAGGATTCGTAATCCATACCAGCTCTAGCCTGCACCATTCTTTCATTCTTAGTAAAAAGATCTCGAGAAATGTTCAAAGAGAAGTAAAAAATAGCACAGATTTTATTTTTTTTAATAATAATGAAATTTTGAGATTTTCATAGCTGCTGTCAAATGAGTTGAAAATCAGAGTTCTATGGTTGAGGAATTCTGCATTAGAAATAAAAAAAAAAAAAATGCCACAATATTACAAAAAGCATGCAAGTCACATAAATAACAATTCATTCACAACTACATATAGACCCTAAACCAATTACTACTATGATTATTTTTTTTTTAGAGGAAAATCTGACTAGGATCAGATAAAATAGATAATTTCAGGTGGAAACTACGGAAAACTAGAATTGAAATAAACCAACTCACAGTTTAAAGAATGTCAGAGTTGAACATATACACTTGTATAGCCAATCAGATAAAAAGAGGTAGCTAAAAGGTTTCTGCATGACACAAAAAAGCACACCCAGATTATGAGCAAGTTCAAGGATTAACCTAAACTATCAGGAGATGGTCATTTGTCATCCAAAACAAGGAGCAACATCTATCATTTTGATTCTCGAACTAGTTATAGCATCAAACACCACTATTTTCTAATCAATAATTAGATTCAACTATAAATATGACTTAATTTAAGGAAAACATACCCTACGGTCATGCTCTTCAGCAAAATACTCCCTATTAACATCGCTCTTTGGAATGGCATCATTGGAATCAATACTCAAAGCAGTGTCCCGAACTTGAACTGGTAGTCCATATTCAAGATCCAGAAGGCACACTTGACAGACATTTTTCAATTTACTGCATGTCTGACAGATCTCAGTTTTCTTATATCTTGCATCTCGACCAGGTCTCCATCGAAAAACAGTGAATGGCCGGGTACATATCTTGCACTCCTTATCATACTCTGCTCTGGTCTGCACCCAGAGATAAACATAACAAAAAAACAATTAAACGTACAATTGAACTCCCACAATCTCATCTTAAATAAAACATTCTGAAATCTGAAAATTGTCAATTATGCACATTCCTGGACACACTCTCAACAACATGATTTCTCATAATAAATCAGGAAATCACCAATTTCATATAATGATAGTTTCAAACTGTGATTGACAAAATTAGTGTTCAATACAACCAAATGAAAATATTAAAACGATTACTTAGTTTAAATTACCAAACAATGAGTGGACCATGAGAAAACATACTCGTTACTCAGTTTTATTTCCAAGAATCTCAAAATTTTACTGAATCTGAAAGCAAATACATAAAATGGTTCTTCAACTAAAAGAGCCCAGTAAGAATTAATCTACAACAGTTCAGGATATCAATCTCACCAAGGTCAAAACTGTTCTAGCCAAAGATATCAAGAGACCTTAAGCTAGAAGCATTCAATATGTTTCCTATGTAGTGATGGTGTAAACGGTTAATATCCACCCCTAAAAGGGTAGTACGCTTGAGGGATTGGGCCTCAAACTACCTTCATAGGGATAGTTTCACCAAGATAGACATGTTTTCCAGGAAAATTGAGATCCAAATTACCATGTACTTAAGCCAACCCTGCCACACCGGCTGCAGTCCGATTAGTACATCTAAGGCATCATCCAATCTTCGAGCTAAAGAGAGTCCTAACGGTACAAAAACAAAAATATTGCCTTGGCTCACTATCGATAAAGGTTTAAACTTAAACACTTACATGTAGAAATCTCCCATCGTCACAATAATAAAACTGCAAGGCGCAACCCAACCTATAACTATTCGACAAATTCACTATACAATTCTTAAATGCCGATCACATGACGAAGGTCGATATACCAAATCAAACTCAGTTGTGCCTTCAGCCTTTCAATTCCCCAACAAACCCACAATAATCCCAATATCATACCTAGGACAAGTGAATTAATAACCACATAACAATCACTACCCCGTACGAAAACAAAACAGAACCATTCGAATATATGAAAAAAACTAAGGCGAAAAGAAGATTGGAAACGAACCATTCGAATGTATGGGCTGTCGCCGAGGCAGGATTCACAGATAATAGGAAAATCGGAGCGCTCCCAACCGTCGGCTTCGTGGTCTCTGAGCAACCTGTGCGCCATGATTAGGTTAGGGTTTCACAATAACCCCTTCCTCGAAGAAAGTAGAAGGTGGAAAGAAGCAGAGACTGCCGTTTAAACCACAATTCAAAATCAAATGCGTATGGGTTTGGGTGTCATCCACTCAACAGCTGCAAACAGCAAGTGGAGATAAATAACGGGGTCGGATCATACTTGTTTATTTAATATTTGATTATTTGGTTAGGAAAAGTCACATTGCACTTATACTCCCAAGGTTTTTGTGATGAGATATTTGATATCCATATTGTTGAAGGTATTTTACAGGGTGTTCCTATTTCTTTTTTTTTTTCTCAAGTAAGATCTCAAATAGTTTCCTATAATATAGTGAGCTTTTTAGAGATTCATGTATCAATAAGATACTATACTTTCATCATATTCATATATTAATTTGCAAATTTTTACATTGATATTGTTTTTATCGATAGTGGAAAGGCTCTTTCACTAATTTTTTTTTTTTTGCAAGTTATATTTTGTTTTTAGTTTTTTATTTTTTTAGTGGTAGGAAATTATTTGTAAAAAGTTATATAATAGCAAAGTAAGTATTTAGATGTGGAAATTCTTATAAGTAAAATTGGAAAAGTAACTTTCTTTTTAAACTTCTTGTATTATTTATAGAGGTTAAATAATATAGTTTTAATGTGATTGATTGGTCTTTTGTAACTTTTCAATACTGTTATTTTAAGAGTGATCCATGGTTGTGTTTAGAAAAAAATAATATCATATATCAATCACAGTCGAGTAATGTTGGTTCTATCATCGACCCATGATTCCTCGATCCTCATATAATATATAATATAGCAATCACGGATCGAGTAGTCTCTAGACTGTCCTTGACCGATGATGCCTCAATACTTGTATAACACACTAGCCTCAAGCTCGAAGGGTTGTGGTTGCAAGAGATGAGACTTCTCTTGGCTAGGTCAAGTTTTGTTAAGGTTTGATTTCACAATGGTTTTAAAGAAAAAATTACACTTTCTTGGTTTGCTTGATCTCGGTACATGACACAATGCATTCTCGAGTCAACCTGTATATTAGTCCTAAAGCTCAAGCCCATAGGATGAAGAGGTTTGAAGTTTGAAATAGGGGTTTGAGGTGATTGTTGTATCCAACGGTTAGGAGACGAGGAGTCATGTCTTTTCAAACATTGCCTTTCAAATTCTATATATAAGGGTCCCTCTCATTGAGACCATGCATTTCATAGTTGGTCGATATTCGACATCTCAACAGTTTCATAGTGACTAAGTGCAAATCATTGTTCCTCAAGATAATCATGTCCTTCCTATCTAGTTTTCCTAAATTCACATATATGTCTATTGAGAGAATTCTAGATGGGATATCAGGGTTAGAGATATATAAGGTTAAGGTAAGTCATTTAACATTCCTATTTTAAATAATTATAATAGTTATTTTTCCTTTATTTTAAAATAATATTTAAAAATTCTTACTTTCTAATTCTTGGAAATAATTTCTCATTTTTTTAAATATTTTATATTTTATATAGATAAATTTTGAACATTAGAAAATAAAATTAAGTAATTTTTAAAAAGTATTGTAATTAAATAAAAATACTAATAAAAGGTTATTATATATATATATATATATATATATATATATATATATATATATATATAATAGTCATAATGTGAATTGCTTAAAAGATGATAAAAAATTAATTATAAAAAGAAAGAAAATGAAAAAAATTAATTTAAAAAATAATTTTTTAAATAATAAAAAATAGAAAAGTGACTTGAGTATTTATTTTTTTAAAGAGATAAGCATCACATCACCAACTTGATAAACGTTCAAAAGAGAGTATTATAATTAGGTGGTAGGGTGAGGAGAAAGAGAGAAGGGTGAGAGAGCATAGAAGAAAGAGAGGAAGGAGAAAGGGAGAGAAAGATAAAGAGAGAAAGAGAGGATTTGGAGTAAGAAAAATTTTAAACTTGTTAGGATCATCTTTAATTATTTTTTTATAGTGTTACCCTTTTTGTTTTTCTAACTCTACTTTTACTAATTATTTATGATGTTACTCTTTTTTGTTTTTCCTATGTATTTTTGTTTTTACTATTCATTTATTTTATCTTTTGTTTTTTCTATTATTTTATTTCCAATTTCATATATTCTAATTATTTATTTATTTTATTTCATATTGATCCTATTTATTTTATCTTCAGTTTTACACTTGATCTATTTATTTTATTTAGTTTATCTTTAATCTCATACTAGTCTCATTTATTTTATTTATTTTATTTTTAGTTATGCACTGGTCCTAATTATTTTATCTTTAGTTTCACACTCATTTTATTTATTTCATTTGTTTTATCTTTAGTTTCGTACTGGTTATATTTATTTTAACGTCAATCTCGCACTAGTCATATTTATTTTATCTTTAGTTATGTATTAGTCCTGTTTATTTTATTTATTTTATCTCCAGTTATGTATGGGTTTTGTTAATTTTATCATAATTATATTTATTTAAATTTCTTATTTTAATTCTTGTTTTACTTATATCTATTTGAATGATGTGTAAAAGTTATTAATTAAGATAAATATGACATGTCTTTATGGTCATTGTATTATATGATTCTTGAAAATGTCAAGGATATGTTTGTTGTGAAATATGCTTTATTATTATTTGTTTGGTTGTATTTGAGTGAATGATGTAATTAAAATAATATGACATATTGTGATGGTGATTGTGTTATGTGACTTTTGAAATGTTGTATATATGTTTGTTGTGAAAGAGTATTAGGTTTCAAAGAGTTGAGACCAAGTTAAAATATGAGTGTCTCTATTTGAGAAGTCATAGTTTGGTACACTATCAGATGAAAGGTAGGGATCGGGTGGGGTCTAAAAAGGTATTTCAACTAAGTAAATATCTGGATAGTTCAAAATAGGGCCTTAGACTACGATATTTCATAGGCCAAACTTGGTACTATCCGATACTTGCTCTACATCGTCAATGTTAGGTAGTGAGTATATATCTCTTTTATTACCAAATGTGTAGAATTCTCGAGAAAAGTAATTATAATTGTATCAATGTTTTGATCATAAATACTCATTACTTAATCACTTTCCAAATAACTTTTGATGTTCATAGTGGATCATCAAAAGTGGAACATGGATAAAGTGAGAGTAATTTTTGTGGTTGTAGGTCGAGTCATATGTCCCATTGCTTTTGTTTGTAATCATAGGCCCCTTTGTCTATATTGTTTGTTAGGTTTATTAAGATTAATATTTATTGCTTATAAAGACATAACTCCTTTCATGTTTTTCTTTCGATGTACATGTTGTACGAGTAGAAGCAGAACTTGATTAGTAAGGATTGTCTTGAGAGAATTCTAGAAAATTTTCTGGATGGGTGACTTATGAAAAACTTAGCTCTATTATCATAAAATATATAAAACATATAGATAGTTTTACATTTTGATTTTGAACTATTATTATTGTACAAAACTTCTTTGTCTTTTGTAATATTATAAATATTTATAATGGACTTGAGATGTTGACATACATTTGTATATATGAGATTATATTAGAGGATATATTCTCTCTAAGAAAATTTTATTGTATAGAAAGAAAAAAATAACTTAGAAATAAATAACAAATATTAATATAGTAGTATGGTTGGTATAGATTGAATATGTAAAGTCGAGGACTTGTCAACGGAAATAGCTGAAACCAACCTTTCGTGTAGGACAAGATATGAGTGGGTGTGTGTCGCAACCGGGATCACGACGGGGAAGGCGATCCGAAAAGAAAATAAAAATGATTTTGAAAATTTAAGAAAAGGGAGTCGCCACCATAGTTTTTATGGAAAACTATGGAAAACCAAAAAAACAAGGATAAGGCTAGTTTGCGAAAACCGGATCTAAGTCCGGTAGTCGGTTACGTGTGGGGAAGGTATCAGCACCCCCACGACGCTCGTCCTAAAACGATACCTTTAATTAAATAAGTAAAATGAGTGTGATTTTCCAAATATTTATTTTTCAAAAAAAAGAAACAAAATGCATATAAAACAAACAAAAATACTTTTTTTATTTTTTAGATCCCGATAAGGTTTGACCTTACTCCTACATATTTCCATCGAGGATGAAAAATCAGGGTTACGTAGTTCTTTTGTAGAAAATTGGTTGTTTGTTGTTGATATATTTTTTTAATTTTAAAGATTTTATACTTTTGAAAATGTTATGTTTTTTTTAGAAGTTTAATATTTTTGTATTTTTTGGAAATTGTGATATTATTTAGAGAGAATTTTTGTACTAGATATCGCTTACACATACGGTCCTTTGAGCATTTAAACGAAAATATTTTCGAATTAAATACCATATAACGCAAACGGTCCTTAGGATATTTAATCCAAATTCATTTTGATAATACACTATATTTTATTTTAAGTAAAATATTAAAAAGATTCTACCGAAAAAAAAATCTTAAGTAAAACACAAAAAGATACTATATAAAAAACAATCTCTCTCTCTTTTTTTAAGTAAAACACAAAAAGGATTTTATATAAAATAATATTTTTATTTTTAAGTAAAACGCGAAAAAAAAAATCTACATATATAAAAAAAACCCTTTTTCTTAAGTAAAACACAAAAAGATTCTATTTAAAAAATCCTTTTTATTTTTAAGTAAAACACACAAAAAATCTATTTAGAAAAAGTCTTTTTATTAATTGTTTTAAACAATAAAATGAAATAATAATAAAACAAACCAAAAAAAATTAAGTTATATCACATATACCAAGGCCACTTTTATTCTATATTTTTAAAAGAAATATTTTAAAAAAAAGTTTATTACAATTGGTGCTAAGAACTAAAGGAACTTTAGTAACCACGTAAAAATTTCTTTATTCTCATCATTTGCCAAAAAAAAAAATAACACCAAACCTTGAAATGCTACATGTCACCTCATTATTACTTTAAACTCTATCCATTTATTTCAACACCGTAAGTTCATTTTTCCTATCTTTTTAATTCCCACTTAACCTTTTGACAAGGTGGGACCAAGCCTAGAACCATTCCATAACCCATCACTTCAATCTTAGCCTAAAATGAATTAGAAATTACAAATAGAAAGAGAAGGTAGTGGCGTGATTTAGGCTTGGAGGTGGGACGTGGTGGAGCTGCATGGGAGATATTTGGTGGGTGGAGT
>Ga0209700_102377_pt1 | contig 38193 bp, 25 predicted proteins | sample SiratroredBW_FD_187528 | JGI IMG/M metagenome (GOLD analysis project Ga0209700, IMG submission 187528) | Root nodule microbial communities of legume samples collected from California, USA - Siratro red BW (SPAdes) (version 2) | ecosystem: Host-associated > Plants > Roots > Nodule | place: USA...
ATATATATATATATATATATATATATATATATATATATATATATATATATATATATATATATATATATATATATATATATATATATATATATAGCCCTAATTACTGATATTCTTTATTATAGCAAACATGTGTTTTTTTTTCACGTACACATATATTGTGTCCCTTACATTTGCATAATAATGCAATAAAGTTCTTACAAAAATTTAAGAAAGTTTTGTACTGCAATTTTACAATTGAAAAATTTGAGATTATTTGAGGAACATAGTTTTGAAGTACCACTCAGTATGTAATAATTAGGTCTCTTAAATATATTAAAAGAGAAATATGTGGGTGATTATTTATTTAAGGGGTACAAGGACAACATCTATGTGTGAAACAATAGAAAGTAGTATAAAGATATACCTTTAAAGGATGATTACTATTATTAAACTGTTGTATAATTTGAACACTCCTTGAGAGATTATAGATACAATATGCTCATGTTAGATTTCAAATCATTTTATATAAAAAAAAAACTATTCTTATAGGAGGATCAAACTACAAGCATAAAAGATTTTTATGACAAATACTTTTAATTTAGTAAAATAGGAGATTGTGAGTTCTGGAAGTTTGAATGTTGTTATGAGGATTGGAGAAGGTCAAAATTGGTATTAACCATTGATAAATGTTGTGAACGTGAATGTGAATATTGTGTTAGCACCAAGGCTAAGCATGTGATTTGATGAAGTCAATATTGTGAGCACCAAAGCTTAGCATGTGAAGCTGATGAAGACTGCCTCATAAAGAATCTGTGGGAACCAACCTGGACCAGAATTGTTCAAGTGAAGACTTTGTGCCAACATGAAGATAGTTAGGTGATTAGGTCTTGGTCCTTAGTTGGGTTTGTGTGTTGGTGATTAGCTTAGTCCTTAATCATGAGTGGCATGATTCATCACTTTTGAGGTGCTAAAAAGATTCACAAAGATTTTGATTAAAATTGTTTTTAATAAAAATAACCCAAAATATTTTTGCTGGAAAAAGGTTTTTCAATCGATTGAATTTCTGAAACAATCGATTGAATGTGACAGTTATTTATGTTACAACTAAAATACAGTTATGGCTGTTACAACTGAAAACTTTTACTGGGTCAAACTAACGGTCAAATTCAATCGATTGAATGGTCTGTTCAATTAATTGAATTGTGACAGCTAAGCTGTTTTTAAAACTAATTTGGGTATTTAAAGGAATGAGAATCATCACTTTCAGAATTATCAAAACAAAAACTTTCGAAAAGCATTCCTTGAGATTTTCTAAGATATTGCCCCTTTTGTGCAATCATCATTTTTGCAAAGCTTTTCAAATCAAGAAACCTCCAAGAACATGAATCTTTAAAGCATCCTTGAAGTGAGGTTCTTGCTACTTTGGTTCTGGACCAAAGCTAAGTCTTCTACACCTGATCTTCATTCTTTATAATCTGTTTTGTGTAGAAGTACTCTGTAATCTTTCCTGATCCTGTTGATTTGCAATCTGTTTGCTGTTTTCAATTACTGGGTTTGTAATTGAGTTGGTGCAGTGGGTTCTGCACTGGTCTCACATCTGCTGAGGGGTTCAGTAGAGGGTGAGTGCTGCTGGGAGCAGTGTTGCTTGCGGACTGCAAGTGTTGTGGTGCAGTGGGTTTCTGCACTAGTTACACACTAGTTGAGGGGTTCAGTGAGGTGTGGGTTTACTGCTGGGAGCAGTGTGTAACTTGCTGGGAGCAAGGGTTGTAAACTGATCTTGTGATCTGTTTTAGTGGAAATCTTTGCTAGTTTGCAAAGGACTGGACGTAGCCCTTGAGGAAGGGTGAACCAGGATAAAAATTCTGTGTTCTTGCTTTTCTCCCTACTCTTCTTGATTGCTTTTATTCACTGCTGCAATCTTTTAAAATTGACTGGATTAAAATCTGTTCATATTGTTGATCATACTCTGAACATCTGTTTTCATAATCAACTGTGATTCTGGATTGTGTTCAATCTACTGGATTGTGTTTAAACATCTTAAATCTGGGTTAAAATATTTTTACACTGTAAACTGTTTTCTGGGTTTAACTGTTTTTTGGGTTTAACTCTGATATCTTCCGCTGTGCACAATCGATTGTTTACCTGACAGTCCAGAATTACATAGTCAATCGATTGAATAAAGAGTTTTCATTCTCGACTTTAAGAACAAATCAAATTTGCGAAAAGTCTTTGAAAGTTCAATTCACCCCCCTCTTGAACTCAGTCTAAACCTTATTTTACATATTGAAGTATCATATGATTCATATGACAACAAGATTTAATGTGAACATACGAAGTTTGAGTTTTGTGGTATTCCATGTACTTACATTATTTATGTTATGTAGTTTGATCATATTGTCAGTTTTTTGCTTGCATTAACTTGGCAATGGTCACTGAAAGATGTGAAGAAAATTTTCTATTAGACATTGTCATGAGTGAAGGAGTTTGTGAATTTTAAGAAATGCTCATTTTGGTGCATTATATGTTAATGTGCAGATGAAATCCTTTTACATTTGTTTAAATGAACATAGGTTTAAAGGAAATTGTGATTGACAAGACTAATCTTGTTTCGTAGTGTGATGATAAAAGTGATAACAATAATGATGATGACAACATTGAAAGGAGAAATAATGTTGAGATTGAACATGTTAATTATATTTGTTGGGAATAACAAAAGCAAAAATTTGTAACAACCTCTCACAAAATTAACATAACTTAAACCATTCCTAAGTTCTTAATTGTGTTAACTAGTTTGAAGAATAAAGAAAGCCCAAAATCAAGGGCTTGGAAAGGGAAGTTTTCCTTTTTATTCTCAAAGTGGAAGCTTTCAAACATGACGTCTTTGCCCATGATGTCATTACTATGGAACACCCTCACAACATCGACAATGTTTGATGCCATACAGGAAACAACACACTCATTGTAGTATTTGTGTGTGAGAATTTTTGTCAAAGTGTTCTCCTTCCTGACTATGCTCCATCACAAGGTGCACCATCTTATCGTCCTATAGATCGATATGAGCTTCACAACATTTGGGCGTTGTGGTAGTATGGAGGTTATAACCATCTTATGTTGCATTTCTTCAATGTCCACAACAATTTGTAGCTTTCATATTGAGATTGATTTGTACCGTAGTTTCTTAGTTTGTGTAAGGTAGGAAATGTCAAACTCATTCCAACCCAATATGTATGTTTTGTTGGTCATTGGAATAATTTCAATTAGAACATTGTTAACAAAATTTTAGTTGTTGAAGTTTATAAATGCCAAACAAGCCTACTTCTTAAAGGCAACTAACTTTTTTCTTGCTTATAGGAGTCAACCTTCTATGACATTACTCTTAGATAAATATGATCTTCTAAGAAATTGATATAAAGAAGGATGAAGAAGAGTTTATTGAAGAAAGAGAAGAGACAGAACACAAGAAACATGACAAAGAAGAATAAAGAAAGAGATTTCGTGAAGATTATCAAGAGGAAAAAAAATCCAAGCTTTGGAAGAGGAGATTAGAGGACATGTACATATGTGGTTTCTTCGTCGTTAGATGAACTTGAGAGAAGTCAAAATCTCATGTTTTGAACTTGAGAGAAGGCATGGACAAAGTTTATGCACTCTTGAAGTTAGAAGTGTCTTTTGGAGCTTTTAACTACCACATGTAATTTTCAAAGTGCACACGGGGTAGTTTGACTCTTCTACTTGACACTTTGAGCTTTCAATAAGCATTTTGTATCCATTGGTGATCTCTTAGGTGTCACCCATGTGACTTCTCCTCAAATCATCATTACTTTCTTAAGTGTAATCATTACATTCAAAGAACCTCCCATATGCATTCCCTAATTTCAAGGATTATAATTTACTAATCGTGCTTAGTGGAGTTAACTCTTGACTAGCAAAGTTAACTCTTTTGTGTTGTCTCTTCCACTCCTTGAACATCCTCATCTCTTATATAAAGGAGTTTCCTACATGTGTAAACATAACCTTGAAGGTTGAATGAAATTCTTCTTTGTGAGTTTGAGAGTTATGTACTTTTGTTTTGGTTTTTATCTTGAGAAGCTTTCTCAAGTGATAAATTTTCTACACTTATCCTTAATTTCATGTATTAAAGTTAGTGTGCTCTTATTCATTTCCATATCTCAATCCATTTTGCTTTCATTTCCTTACTTGCTTTTACATTTTTTTATCGGCAATTCTTGTTTTTACATTGAAAACTAATTTAAATCAAATGGGTTTCTCTATGGTTCTTTGTCTTTTCACCAATGTTTCTTGCATATGTCCATGTAATTTATCTTCTCCAACAAGTCATTGATCAAGATCCTCCCCAACCTCATAAGCTACACATAAACAATACACAACCAAATATTATGACACTTTACATGGCATACAAACCATTCTTTCTCACACCCTTTATTACTATCATGGTTCCCCTCATCACCTTCAACATTCCTTGCCCACCTTTAAACAAATAACTCTTCTTCTCAAGCTCACCAAGGGATATTAGGTTACACTTCAAGCTATGTGCAAATCTAACTTCTTTAGTCTCTCTGGATAAAGCTTTCTAGTATGGTCATGATTATCTTTCTTACACTAGTAACATCTAATAAATGATGCAATTCCACCATTTTGCTTCCTTGACTTTGACCTTCTTCTACCTCTTCTATTATCACTGGTAGAAACTTTTCCCTTTGTCACTAGGTTGTTTCCTACACTAGATGCCTTAAAGTCAAATTTCTCATTCAACTCATCTGATCTCAGATTAACCTAATCATTTTCAAGAGAGAGAGAGAGAGGGATTCTCTCTTCCATAAAGGTGTCCTTAATAATCAACATCTTAGGAAAAGAACACACCAACAACAACACTTGATCCTCACCATCAATTTGAACTTCAATATTGTCTAAATCAAGAATCAACTTGTTGAGCTCATCCAATTGTTCATTAATTGTCTTTTCACCACTCATGATGTATGGGTACAACACTTGCTTTATATATAGAGAATTAACTAGAGATTTGTCATGTATCAGCTCTCACTTTTGTTGTGTGGGTCCTCCTCAAGTTAGGCCTAACAACATTTTATTTTAAAATAAAATACTGTGACAGCCCAACGGGTTTTTTAAGTGAATGTGACTCAGTAGGTTCTTTCTCTCTCCACATAAGAAGAAGAGACAGAAGAACAGATTGTGCCTCTTTGCCATTTTAGAATTCCTGTTTACTCTGGGTAGCTGTTTGAGTACTTATTTATACTCTATTTTTGGTGAAATTTCATCCGCTTGCATATTTATTTTTTATACTCTCTAGAATTTTTGGATTGTTGTATATTAAGCTTCTCTTGGTTCTTTCAAGTGGGAAAGGTTTTATTTTTCACGCATATATTTTGATAATTTTTCCGCTGCGTAACTGTGCCTTTCCCATCAAGTGGCATAAGAGCTAATTTATTTATTTTTCTGAGGAATTACTTGACTGAGTGACGGAGCCTAATTACGGTAAAATGATTAGTTTGAACGGGACTAATTATCATAAATGGAGAGGAAGAATGAAGGATTTGTTATTGATTAAAAGATTACATTTACCTGTGTTTACTACTCAGAAACCTGTAAACAAGTCTGATGAAGACTGGGCTTTTGAGCATGAGATGGTTTATGGATATATTCGTCAATGGGTAGATGATAATGTTTTGAATCATATTGCTAATGACACACATGCAAAGACCTTGTGTTTCTGCCACTATTGCAAAAGATCTTGTGATAGTTTATGATGAAATTTTTATTAATGCTGCCTGTGATGATTCTAACTGGGTTGTCGATAGTGGTGCTAGTTTTCATATTACTTTCAGGAAAATTTTTTTCTCATCTTATACTCCAGGTGATTTTGGTTTGTTGAAGATGGGTAACAATGATACTTCTAAGGTAATTGGCATTGGTACTTGAAAACGTATTTGACTAAGTTCAAGAGGGGGGTGAATTGAACTTTAAAAGATTTTTGGATTTAAAACACTGAAAAATAGTTTTAACAATTTTAAAACCTTTAATGAATCTCAATAATGAAGGATTTAAGGTGCAGAGATAGAATAAATCGATTTCAAGCACGATTAAATCGATTTATTTACTGGCAGAGAGCAATTTGAAACAACACACACAGCAGGTTCACAAATCACACATCAGCACCTTATGCAAATCAAATTCACACAGGTTCTAGAGCAATACCTCACTAAGAAATGAATCACTCAAAGTTACAAATTTGATTAAGGACAAGGAAGAACAAAATTAGAAAGTTTACTAGTTTGTGATACTTAACACACTCTATGTTAAATTCAATCAATATTAACATATCTGATAAAGTATCCTAAAACCACCAAGGTTGTAGAGGCTAATTATCAATACCAAGACTCAATTACAACAGTTGATACATACTTGAGAATTATACAGAATGCAAATTAAATGGTCTAGATATACTAAGAACTCAGAACAAGAACACAAATTTTGCAGTAGCAAACCAATTCAAAACAGAGTATCAATTCTTTGTAAAATCACAGAGCCAAAATTTTATATGTAATACAAAATTTGAAAAGAACCAATCTTTTAAGCAAAATTTCTTTAGCAACTACAACAGATTTATCAAAACCAAAAACAAGTTCAAGTTACAAGGAACAAATTCAATTTTCAGCAAAGCACTTAAACCAATTTTGCTACGATTACCAAGAATTAATTCAACTTTCAATTAAACTCAATGGGCAGTACAACAACAATACAAAATTGAAAGAGAAGGGTCAAGAACAGCAAGACACAGTCAATTATACTGGTTCACCCTTCCTCAAGGGCTACGTCTAGTCTCCTTTACCCCTCAAGCAAAGAAATTTTCACTAATTTCAATCAATTGTTCAAATACAAACAATTACACAATCCTTACTCACTGTAAGAATCAAATGCCCACTGAATTGAACACTACTCCCCGTAGTCCCCTCTCAATTCAGCAATCAACCACAAGGCTAAAGCCTATAGCCTAACACACCACAATCTTTAAAGCGAATTTCAAAATTACAATCAATTACACGTATCTTGATTTAGAAAGGGATCAAGAAAGGTTTAGAATGACTTCCTGATTGACGCACAAAAGAGCCTTTGCACAATGATGAAGAAATCCAATCACACAGTACAGTGGTCAAGTGAATCTTCAAGAAAAGCCCCAATTGAATTTTTGTTTTATCAAGAACCCTAATTTCCCAAGGTGATTTTTCAGTGATCTATGTATTGTTGTGTGTTCAATGTGTCTTCGTTGTCTGGCGCATGTTAGAAGACTTTCTATTATATATGAAAGAAAAAACCCCAAAACTGGTTTTGAAGAAGACAGTTAATTCAGTTAGCTCTAGAGGCACGAATAAATCAATTTCCCTTAGGCTGAACTCGATTTATTTTTCATCCAGTACAGTGCTTTTGCAAAACAGTTTTCACTTAAAGCTTGTCTTGTGCATTTTGATTAGTTTTAATCACTTCAGACTATATGTACTGGTGGACTTCTTACCAACAATGCATAGGTTCTTTGCCAATCAATCAATCTCACACTCACACTCAAAGCCTAACACTCATCCACTTGCTTGCTTGCTTGACTTCATCAAATCTTTACTCTTGTGAGAATGCTAATAGTACTGTTTGTTTGAAAACCAGCAACGGGACAAAGCCCATTATGAAAAATGTCAGGCATGCACCAGACATCCGATTGCATCTGATTTCTGCTAGTGTTCTAGATGATGATGGTTATTTTAATACCTTTGGTGGTGCACAATGGAAGCTGACTAAGGGTTCTTTGAATGTGGCCCGTGGTATGAAATTTTCTGGTTTGTATTGGCTGAAAGCTTCTATTTTATTTAGTGTTGTAAATGTTGTTGATTGTGATAACTCATTTGATTTATGACACAAGAAGCTTAGCCACATTAGTGAGAAGGGGCTGAATTGTCTAGCTAAGAAGAATTTACTCCCAGGTTTGGAAGGAGCCAAATTAGAAAATTGTGCTCATTGTTTGGCTGGGAAACAACACAAAGTCTCCTTCAAGAGCAATCCTCCTTCTAGAAAATCAGAGGTACTTGAGTTAGTGTATTCAGATCTTTGTGGTCCGATGAAGACCAAGACTTTTAGTGGTGGAATTTACGTTGTCACTTTCATTGATGATCATTCAAGAGAACTTTAGGTTTTTGTTTTGAAGACAAAGGACCAGGTGTTTGGTGTATTTAAAAATTTTCAAGCTTCAGTTGAAAGAGAAGCTGGAAAGAAGTTGAAATGTGTTCGCACTGATAATGGTAGTAAATATTGCGGACCTTTTGATGAATACTGTAGGCAGCAGGGTATTCGACATTAGAAAACTCCTCCCAAGACTCCTCAGCTCAATGGTTTGGCAGAAAGGATGAACAGGACATTGATAAGGCATTGGAAAGAGTTAGATGTTTGCTTTCTGAAGGAAAATTGCCTGGATCTTTTTGGGGTGAGGCTTTATATACTGTTGCACATGTTATAAATTTATCTCCGGATGTTGTTTTGCAGACTGATGTTCCTAACAGAGTATGGTATGGGAAAAATGTCTCCTATAGTCACCTTTGTGTCTTTGGCTGTAAGGCATTTGTGCATGTGCCAAAAGATTAGAGGTCCAAACTAGATGCCAAGACAAGAGAGTGCATCTTCATTGGTTATGGCCATGATGAGTTTGACAATAGATTTTATGATCCTGTTCAATAGAAGCTTGCCAAAACCTATGATGTTATTTTTGTGGAGAATCAAACTATTGAAGATATTGGGAAGACAAAAATTAGAGTTTTCGAGCACTGACGATGTGGTCGATTTTGATCCAGCTCCTCAAACTAATAGGCCTAATGTAGCAGATTTTGACAGTCATGATGATGATGTCCAGGATCATATTACAAATGATTCTATTGATGATAATGATGATGTTGTTGGTGATTTTGGTGAACCTCATGTTCTTATTAGGAGGTTTTCTAGACAGTGTTTGCCCTCTACTCACTACTTATCTAATGAATTTCTGCTTCTTACTAGTGAGGGAGAACCAGAATGCTATAAAGAGACTATGAAGGGTGAGCATAAGAAATTTGTGCAAGAACTTATTTTTCAACAGCAGAGGCGTGTTGTATTTTGTGATAGTCAAAGTGCTATACATCTTGCAAGAATTCTACTTTTCATGGTAGATCTAAACATATTGATGTACGGTATTATTAGATCTGTGATGCTTTTGACTCATGGAGCTTGAGAAGATTCATACAGATGACAATGGTTTACATATGATGACAAAGACTTTACCAAAGGGAAATTTTGAAACATGTCAGTTTATTTTTGGGTTGGCATTTGCCCTCTCTTGAGTTGGAGGCGGAGTTTGTTGTGTGGGTCCAATCCAATATCAACTTGTTGAGCATTGAGAACCTCATCATCTGCACCTATCTCAAGACTTTCCTGCATGTTCTGGTTAGTTTCATCAAATGCAATATGCATGGATTCCTCAACAAGCATGGTTCTCTTATTATATGCTCTATATGCGTGACCATGTAGTAAATAACCAAGGAAGATACCTTCATCAGCTTTCGAATCAAATTTGCCCAAGTTATCCTTACCATTATTTAAAATGAAACATTTACAACCAAAAACCTTTAGATGAGATATATTGGGCTTTCTTCCTTTGAGTAGCTCATAGGGGGTCTTCTTTAGTATAGGTCTTATGAGCACCCGATTAAGAACATAACAAGTTGTACTTACTGCATCTGCCCAAAAGTACTTTGGCAATTCTGTTTCATTCAACAGTGTCCTTGCTAGTTCCTCCAAAGATCTATTCTTCCTTTCAATTACTCCATTCTGTTGTGGAGTTCTTGGTGCTAAAAAGTGGTGTTTGATTCCAAATTTGCTGCAGAACTTGTCAAATTTCTCATTCTGGAATTCTCCCCCATGGTCTGATTTAATGGAAGAAATACCACAATTCTTCTCATTCTGGATAACTTCGGCAAACCTTTTGAAAGCATGATAAGCTTCATCCTTGGTAGCAATGAATAATGTCCAAGTAAAGCGTGAATAATCATCTACAATGACCAGTCCATAGTAATTACCTCCTAGACTCATAGTTCTTAAGGGACCAAACAAATCCATGTGAAGCAGCTCAAGAGGTCTAGATGTTGACACAACATTCAGTGGTTTGAAAGAGCTTTTAGTTTGTTTGTCTTTTTGGCATGCTTCACATAATCTGTCCCTTTCAAATTTAAGCTTAGGCAATCCAATTACTAGCTCTTTAGATAAGCCTATTTAGATGATGCATATTGATATGAGCTAATCTTTTATGCCACAACCAAGACTCATCATTCCTAGTGAGCAAACAATTCATGCTGGATGTTATGTAAGAAACATTAAACATGTATACATTATTTACCCATTTACCTACTAGGATTGTTTCACTGGTTTTTGAATCTGCTGAGGCAACGATTACGCTCAAAAGTGATCTTGTACCCCTTGTCACACATTTGAATACTGAGCAGGTTGTGCTTTAATCTATCAACCAAGAGTACATCCTTAATGATCACATCATCATCTCCTCCAATGTCACTCACTCCAAGTATTTATCTAAATTGAATATATTTGGTAAAGGAAACTAGTTTAAATGTTTTAATAGATATTGTAATTATTTGTTTTATTAGGTATGAATTGGATGAATTTGAATTAGATTAATAAATGTTTATGTATGATATGATGTATTTTTAATGTTGTGAGTGATATGAAACAGTGATAAAGACATAGTATCTTCAAGAAAGGAGACCTATGTTAAGATTATTAAGATGTGTACTGTTTCGGGATTTAATCTATCTAAGGAGGTATCTTGACTCTATTGGTAAATTGGATTTATATAGATGAAGATTACCAGTTAGTGAAGAGTTGAAGGAGATTCATATGACCATATCCGAGGTTTGAAATATGAGCTGATTGGAATAGGAGATATGGTTTAACTCTGTGTATATGAGAATTGTATCTTAGGTTTCAAATAGGAACTAATCATAACAGGTACAAACCTCTGAGTTCAACTCAATGCACGAGTCTTTCGGAAGTAGAAAGTCTAATGTCCTTGTATATGAGTCAATATATGATATGAATGATAATGTGATGTGTGAGAGGAGATGAAAGCTTGATTTTTTGTAGTATGGTTGAGAGAGAAATTTAATTTATGGAAATATATTTTTTAAAACTCTCTAGCTTATCATTCTTTTTTTATAGTGTTTGTTTTGTTTTTTAATTTTGGAATGATCACTGACAAATGGTGTAACTATTTAGTGAATCGATGAAGAAGTTTAATTTAATTTAATTTAATTTAATATAATTTTATAATTATACCAAGATATTTTTATTCAATTTTATATGAAAAAGTATATTTTGAAATATATAATTACTGTATGGATATTTATATTTATGTCTATTATGTAATTTCTATTCGATATAATTTTTATTATACGAAAAATATCAAATGATACATTAAACCATATTTTTAAAGGAAATTGAATCTATTGTAAATTTGAATTTGAATAAATATGGATTAAAAAGTAATAACAAAACTGTCATACAGAACACGTAATATTGAAAAGGAAATCAAAATAAATATTTAAGGAAACAATTAATTAAGATATATAATGATATAAAATAATAGAATAATTAAGTTATTAATCATTATAAGATATAAGATAAGAACATCAAAATTTGTTTACTTTCTTTTCTTTTGTATAGATTATTTTAATATAATTACGTAGTTTAAACTTTAATTTTATATTAAAAAATGTATATGTAACTATATGCATGGACTAGCTAGTGCTTATTTTTTTATAAATAAAATAATATGCTTAAATAATTTCAAATATTGATATGGTCATATACTTCATTTTGTGTTTAATAATTTGAAAATAAATAAGAATTGAATAAAATAACTTCTGAAATATTTGAATGATTGTATGCATTATCTTATACTTATTATTTCATTTTTTTGGTCAAAATTAAAGATATGTTTGTAATTTATACTATGTTCATTCATTATATGATTTTTGTAAGAGTGTTTAAGCATAGTCACTGCATTATGTTATAGTATGTTATACTCTAAACAACATGCTGTTAAAAAAAAAAAAAAAAAAAAAAAAAAAAAAAAAAAAAAAAAAAAAAACTCTAAACAACATGAATTAAGAAAAATGTGAAATTTTAAAAATTAAAAAAAAAATATATCAATACAAACACACATCTTCTATCATTTAAAACGATGTAATATCTTCTATTATAAATAAAAATATATTGAAGAAAAATTAATTCTTATTGGATTCACGTTTTCAGAAAACATCTCTTATGAAAAAACTATATAAATCCTGATTTTTAGTAAAAATACGTAAATAAATAAATTTTAAAAATATTTTCTTGAATCTTTACATGCATTTTTATCTATTTTTGAAAAAAAATAATCATTTTACAAACCACATTAATTTTTGTATATTTGATGAATAAATTTTGTTTTAAAGCTTTTCTTCATATTTTTTATAAAATAAACTATAATGACACGTAATTAAATTTTTGAAAGCTTTCTTTTACTGTTTCATTACTATCCAGATCGTGACAATTATTATTATTATTATTATTATTATTATTATTATTATTATTATTATTATTATTATTATTATACATTTTTAAATATATGATAATAAACAGTTTAATAGTTTGTATTTAAATCATGACCAGTAGGAAGAGGAATTTTAAGTTTTTGTTTTCTTTTCACTTTTAAACTTTTTAAAAGTGTATATATAAATATTGATGGACAAATTTTTATTGAATAGAATCAGTCTTTAGATTTATTTATTCTCACAATACGATAAAAGGAAATTGTATTCTCAAACTTTAGTTGAATAGATAATGTTTGATTTTTCCGAATGGAATAAGAATCATACAATCAGTTTTATTTTCAATTAAAGCTTGATATTCAATAATATGAATTTCCAACATTCTTACCTACATTTTGAGTATATATATGTTTTTTTCAGTATATTATAATTAATAATTTAATTATATTTTAAGAAGTAATATTTTATACTATTTCTAATATATTTTTATTATTAATTAAATGATACTATTTTTTACTACTTTAATATAAGAACTTTAAAAGAGAAACAAGATGACTCACAATACACATTTAAATCTTATTAATTGTTATATCCAATATATATTTTATTTTTAAATAGGATTCCGAAGCTCTTTCAACTCATATCATTCTATATCAAGCTCACGCAAATTAAGAGATGCAATGCAAAATCAACATAGTTAACAAAGTTTTTTAAAGAAAATAAAATATGACAAATATGTTAAAACAATTATCATTTTCTAAGGCTTATATAAAGGATATAAGATGCACAAGAAGGACACAAAAAGACAATACACAAGAAAATTATACAATTTTTTAGTGTTTTGTAGATTCTAAGTCTTGACTACACGAAATAATTTAGTGAACTTAAATTTTACTTTATTTTATATTTCTTTCTTTTTATTGTTTTTTAAGTTTTAGTCAAAAATGACTTATATACTTGTAATAATTTGAACTGGTTTATTTACTTGTAATGATTAAAAATGATTAATATACTCGTTATAATGAGATAGTTTATATATTCATGTAAGGATAATACTTATACAATATAAATAGAAACTTGTATTAAGAATTTTGTTAAGTGAGATTTGTTATTCAATTGTATAATAAGAAATATTGTTAGTTGAGTGAGAGTTCAAAGATAAATTGCAAGTTGTAATATTATTTAAAAAGTGAATTACATTATAGATGTATATTAAAGTTCGTTAATATTTCAATTGAGTCGTGGTATTTTTTTTATTCTTCCTTATTATTCTTTCATTTACATTCTCTATGTTTTTTTTTTTTTTGCAAATTTTTCTATTGTTGTTTATGGTAAATAGTTTACACTAAATTTGTTTGAATTATTGAAAAAAAAAATGCTGATATAAAATATAAATACTATATTAGTTATACAAGAGATTGGTCTAGAATTTACTTTTTAATTGATAACAAAAATAATCACCATGATTTGGTGAAAAAAAAAATTAGATGGTTTGTCTTCGTAAGTAATGTATGAATTTACATAAATTTTAAGTCTAGGTAGTATCTAAATATTATTATATGAATGTTGAAAAATAATAATCAATTTGACTAAATAAATATCCTGTAATCGGTATAGGTTTATTGTAATTATATAATTTAATATAATCAATAATTTATGTTTTTTTCGACCTGTTTATATTTATATTGTAATGGATACGGTAGTCACAGTTGTCAATGCAATTAGTTATATTTCAATCCCAAATGCAAATTTTGATTTTAATATTTTATCTCATTTGTATTACATTGAACAAAATTAATACAAAATTCCGCTTTTGTATTACATTATTACCTTTCAAAAATGAATACAATATTGAATCATATTATAAAATTTGCAATATTTATATATAGTAAATATAAATTAATTTATTTTTTAAATGTATATATTATGTTTAATATAAAATATTAAAAATATATCAAATTTAATATGCATAATATTTTATTCTGTTACTCATAGTATATATTCAATAATATAATGTATAATTGATTCAACAGTTCTAATATATTTTATTATTCCATGTAAGTTTCTACTCACGCGCTCATATATATATATATATATATATATATATATATATATATATGAGAGAGAGATAAAAAATAATTAAGATAGCAATTATATATGTAAATGTATATATGAAAATATATTAAACTACCCATTGAGAATTTTATTATTTGTACTACTGTTTAAAAATTATATTGATAAACTGAAAAATATATATATAAAGATAATAATATATCTCTTATATTTGAACATTTATCTGTATAAGATATTTAGTAAATATATTATTTAAGTTTTCGGATAAAATTTAACTATTAACAATTTCAGAAGGAAAGAGTGAAAACGAAAAAATTATAGATTTTATGACATTTTGTTTGATGAAATATAATTTATACAAGATTCTTTTAAAGAAATTGAATCTATTGTAAATTTGAAATTTGAATAAATATGGGATAAAAAGTAATAAGCATGCAATATTTAAAAACAAACCAAACTAAATATTTAAGAAAACAAGTAATTAAGATAAAAGATATAAAATAATAGAATAAAAGTTATTGACCACGATAAGATATAAATCATTAATATTAATTTTATTTATATATATTTACTAAATATTTCGGTAATCATTAGATAAAGATTATAATGAATATTATTATCATAATTACATAATCAAATTTTGTTATTATAACAAATATATAATAAATGCAGTAATGTAGGTTTCATATAATATAATATATAGATGATAAAGGATATGTTAAACTAGATATGATAAGAAATGATAAGAAGAGAAAGATAAGCAAAAGATTATAAGAATAATTAGTTTTTAGAAGGAAATTTAGAAAGAACACTTACTATATATATATTATAGAGGTCTTCTCACTTCCACACTCTCATCATTTTTTTTTGGACCTCTTCATTCATGGATTCCAGTAACAAACAAACTTTGAAGCGCAAGTTAGATGAAGAGGTGCAGGATTCTCAGTGCAAGCGACTTCGCCCAATTTTCACTTCTGTCATTATCGAGAATCTCTCTCGCCTCGAGTCCTCAGATCACCCTCTTCTCGACCATCTTATCGTCGGCTTTGCCAAACTCTGCAAAACCACAAAGCATGGTACGTATATTTTCTTTTCTTTATGTATATAATTATGAGTATAAGTTCTATGTTGCGTAAAAATATTTGTTTGTGTTCGAGAGAAAATAAGTCTCACAATGAATAAAAATATTGTGTTGAGTAACAATATTAAAAGAACTCTCACTCGAGATTATTAAATATTGTTTTCAATGATGGAAGATCTTATTTTTAATTATTTTTCACAAAATTTAAGATATTTATTATCTTTTGAAAATTATTGAAACTAAGTAAATTTCTCACGTCAACTCAAGATAGATTTCTCATATAATGAAACCCTAACAACACCTCCGTCGCCTCCTTATGATATCACTTTTCACCTTTTATTTGACACAATCACCCCACCACCACCTTCCACCTTTTTCTTTTTCTACTCTCTCTCTCTCTCTCTCTCTATATATATATATATATATATATATATATATATATATATATATATATATATTTATTTGAATAGTTTTCTTTCACAGTCATTATTATTTGTATTACAATTACAAAGAAAGATAATTAGACAACTAGTTTTAAATCCAAAAATCACAAAAATTAATGAATCCTCACCTTGACAATGAAATTGACAAGATTTCCTTAAAAAATAAAACCCATTGTCATAACACAATAATAAAGAAAAATAACATGTCTTGAGAGGGGTTGAAAGATGTTTAAAGGAGTGTTAAACACATAATAAAATTATATATAACATTCTATATATACTTCTTTTATCAATTTTTTAAATATTAGAAAAATATATAAATTTATTATTATAAAGATTTCAAGTATTTTCACAAAATATTTTAAATATTTTTAAATTGATTTTTAAATGTATGTGTGAAATAATTCAGAGACAATGTTGAATATTTTGATAGATACATATTGTAGGAGAAAAAAATGATATATATATATATATATATATATATATATATATATATATATATTAACGGTTAATAAATCAATTTTGTACAACCTCGTACAAATTTATATTTATATAATATGAGTTCAATAAATATATAAATAGGATTCATGACATCATTTTCAATCTACATTTACCTTTACCGTGAAAGCATCAAGATATAAGTTGGTAGAGGAGAAAAAAAAACAGGTGAAAGGAGGTGGTGGTGGTGACTGTGACAAATAAAGGTGAAGCAAGAAAACAGAGGAGATAGTAATAATATCATAAGGAGGCGACGGATATGCTATTAATGTTTCATTTTATGGGAAACGTATCTTGAGTTGATGTCAAAAACTTACTTAGTTTCAATAATTTTCAAAAGATAATAAATATCTTAAATTTTATGAAAAATAATCAAAGATAAGATCTTTCACCATTGAAAACAATATAAAAAAAAAATAGTAATATCTTATGGTTTTAAGATGAAGGTGGTATGATTCTCTTGTGTGAATCCACTCTTGTTTTATGTGTTTCATCCTTGATTTCACTCTCACCCCTTTTAACTTTTACGTAAACATGGTCACATGAACATCCTTTTTACCCTTCTTACCAAATTTCACTTTTTTTTTTTTTTCAGAAGTCCATGAGGATTTTATGGATATTTTGGTGAAGAATGGTGCTATCCAAACTCTGGTGAGGTTACTTCATCTACCATATGAGATCGAGGAAGATAACAATGATCGAGCTATGCAGACACGTCTCCACAAACTGAAGAAAGGGTGCGCGTTCATCCTTGGAACTCTTGCCAGAAAAGTAAGTAACTAACTTTTTGCTATTAAAAAAAAATCAGAGTTTTCATCTTTTTCTTGTTGTGTGAATCACGAAGCTTCTTAAATTTTTGTCTTAAACATCATAGATGGAGTATCATAACCTTATCTTAGATAGTGGAGCCTTGTTGTGTCTTCTGGACTTGTTAAAGAGGCACAAGACCATTCCCAATGCTCCATCAATTGCTGGTTTTCTGAGGAGAGTGATTGAAGCAATAGCCAAACTTGCTCACACAAATAACAATGTTAAAATACTTATCAGGTTTTTATCTTCTTTTTTCTTTTCTACTTTTAAAGATGTGTATAAAATTTTGTATTGTAATCTTTGTGCCTGTATAAATTTTTTCATATTTAGAATTGAAGATGGCATCCCTCCTCTGGTAGAATTGCTTGAATACAAGGTGAGAAAGGTGCAACTCATGGCTATAACAGCCTTAGGAGCATTGGCATATAACAATGCTGAGAATGTATCTAAGGTACTTGAATTTATCAAGTAAATTGGTCTGATGAAGGCTTTAACGGTTACATTTATTTACCAAGAGTGAAATTTGCTTGCAGATTGTTGAATGCAATGCATTACCCAGTCTTGTACTAATGCTTCAATCAGAGGATTCTATAATACATTTAATGACGGTAATATGATTTTATTATATGACTTCACACACGTGTATTTTGCATAGTTCTAAACTACCAGCACCAGCTTCTGAACTAGCGCTATTTTGAAGCTTCAACTGATTAAAACAATGGTAGACTCTGCACCGGGTACTGAAAGAGTAGTTCTTCTAGCTGGAGCTTTACAACCTCTCATCAATTTACTTAGGTAAAACATTATACTTTGGTGGTGGCTTTCTGTAAGAAAATTATACAAGAATGATATGTTTATTCACCTTATTTTCGAGTAGACTTTTAATGTTTGTAATTTCAATGATAGTTGCTCCTTTCCGGATAGCCAAGGATTAGCAGCCCTTTTACTTGGTCAGTTTATGGCGACTGATTCAAATTTGAAGGTGATTAATTTGAGTTGCTTACTTGTAATATGAGTAATTAAACCCTGTTATTAAGTGCATACTTTGCTTATGTTTCATGCATGCAGGTTCATATTTCCCAAAGAGGGGCTATTCCACCATTAGTTCACATGCTTCAATCTCAAAATACAAAGCTTCGAACAACATCAGCTTTTGCACTTGAGAGCTTAGCACAGGTGATTTTTACTACCAAGAACCAACCATAAATTTAATTCAAACTGATTCTTTTTATTATCATTTTGTACCACAACCATGAACCTTTTTTGCATGAACAATTCAAATGCCAGAACTCACATAATCAAGTTAGCATTGCTAATAGTGGAGGTATAACGCCTATGCTCAATCTTTTGCACTCGGACAATGCAACAGTTCAACATTATGCTGCTCGTGTTCTCTGTTGTCTTGCTGATAATGAGGTGAAGTTAGCTCCCTTGTTCTTTATTTTGGTCAACTTCATATGTTTCCCTTCAGAAGTAACATTGATATTTTCATAGTTTAATCCTACTTAAACAAGTTTTATATGTGTAACAGGACATTGTTGCAAACATTATTAAAGTTGGCGGGTTTCAACAACTAAAGGATTTAAATTTACATTCCGTAGACTACGTATGTTGATTTACTCTTCTTTGTAATTGAAGTAATAAATTTTGATTTCAACATATTTACTCCTATTTCTTCTTGATAGTTATTTGTAATAAACACTTGCTAACAGAACATTCATGTCCTTGTGATTTGCAGCCTCTTAGAGTGTGTGTACCAATGACGATATCAAGATTAGAACGAAACATGCGAGGGCGAGTAAGTTTTCTTCTTGCAAATTCTGTCTCAATGCAAAATCATCAATGACAATCATAATCTGTTTACACTTTGTTCTTTCCTTTTTGGCAGGCATTGAAATACCTAATTCGTCTTATGTGCTCTCCGGAAGAGCGGGTTAGAAGATATGTAGTTTTTGCTCTTGCTTATTTATCTTCTCCGTCAGATCATGAAACTGTATTCATTCACAATCATGGTAATAAATGTTTTATCAAGTTTTCTTTACTATTTTCTCACTCACTTTATTCGGACTACATTTTCAAACAAGATGCTGCTAAATCTTCAGGATTAGAATTGTTGCTTGCTATTCTTCAATCTCAAAGCCCAATACTGAAGCGCGAGGCTTCAATGGCGCTTAGCATATTGGCTAGGAGAGCCAATTTCATTTCCTCTCCACCACCAACTTCCCAGGTTTTTTTTTCACTCTTTATGTGTACAACGTTTGTTTACTTTGATTTGTTTTCCTTATTCACTGAATCATTTATCTTACCCTATCTTAATTGCAGTGTTTAAATTAGTATAATACTTATTGTCTTTGAAATTGTAATGTTGTATTTACTGCCTTCACAATAATGTTGTTTTTGTTGTAGATGAACTTGGGAGAGGAATTTGTAAACAATGCAAAGCTTTCTGATGTCAGCTTTCTGGTTGAAGGTGGAGAATTTGCTTCTGTTAATTTCAGTTAGTTGTTTCAATGCACACTGATTTCAATATATCTATTGATTTATTATGTTTTGCTTCATTTAGGAAAAATATTTTATGCTCACAAAGATCGTTTACGTCCTTCAAAAGTATTTTGGACCATGTTTGAGGGAGAGTATCGGGTAAGCATGAATTAATCTTGTAATATTACTAATCAAAATTGTTTGTCCTTTCCTTATCAATGACTTTATTACCTTAAACACGCTATGCAAATATCTTAATCAAAAATTGTTTTCTCCTTTGTAATATTCAAATAGAAAGTAATGTAATTGTTGGTTCATTCACTTGGTGTCTTCAAACTAATCCACAAAAATAATTTGCAACTAGAAAGAGATATGTACAAAACTTTTAAGACATATGAATGTGTTACGATTGTGGTGTAGGAAAAGAAAGCCAAACAAGCAGTGATTCCAAATATTAAATGGGATGTCTTTGAATTGATGATGAGGTACATTTTCTGTTTATCCCTTTCCTTGGTGTTTCTATAACATTAAAGTTAGTCCTCTATTTGACCTAGTTTTGGTTGGCACTTTGTAGATTTATATACACTGGAAGAGTAAATGTCAAATTCGATGAGGCTCCAGACCTTCTAAAAGCTTCAGATCAATATCTTCTTGAAGACCTTAAGCTTATTTGTGAATGTGTTATGGCTAAGGTATTCGCTTTTCATTTCTTTTGCTTTTGTACAAAGCTTTTCAATTAACTCCATGACTCATCAACCTATTCTTTCTTTCAGGATATTTCACAAGAAAATGTTTTGCAATTGTTCGAGTTCTCAGAAGATGTCAATGCTAATAAGTTGAAACATGCATGCATTCTGTATATGCTAAGGAAGTTTGATAAATTGAACTCAAAATCTTGGTATGTTATTTTTTACTACTTCAACTTGAAAGGCATGAAAGTTAACCTTCATCAATCATTTAATCATTTTGTTTTCTTCCTCTTTTCAACTTGCAGGTATTATTCCATGTTTTATCGTATTGTACCAGACATACGTACTCTCTTCTCAACTTTACTTAGAAGAAATGATGTTTCTGTTGCATAGTTGTATCAAGAGAGAGACCACTTTAGTTTATTCATGATGTATAAAATCACTCTTAGCTACAAATTTCATTCTTTAATTATTTGAAATTGAATAACTCCATATTTATAGAACCTAAACAAGCTTCCTAACTTCTAGGAACAATAGAAAAAAAATCTAACATTACTTTATTACAAGAATCTCTATTTTTTTTTTCAAAAAATAATAACTGTGCTGTGTGAAAAAAGTCATTTTATTCATGACGAATAAAATTACTATTAGTCACATTTTTCGTGGACCTAAAAATACAATTAAATATTCTATTTAGAGATTTAAACTGAAACATTTAATTTATCAATTTAAATGAAGATTTATTAGATACTCAACAAAAATATCATATATTAGATACTTGAAACATATTTATAAAAAGTTCATATAAATACTTTCAATGATATTTTTGACAAACCAATTTTTTTCTTAATAGTAAATTGGTGTATAAATAATAATTTGACAAACCATACCTTATTAATAAGGTACAACATTTCTCTTTTCCTAAGAAGCAAACAAGATTATAAACTAACAAGGATAGTAATATTTCTTCCCCATCCTTTGACTCTAGTGTAAGTTTAAACATAATTAGGAATAATCATTAATAAATATTCCACGGGATCTTAGAATCTATGATTCTCACATAATATAGGATAGTGAGAGAGACTTACCTTGATCTATTAGAGATCCAACCAATTGTACTTCAATCTCCTTATCTCAATCTATCTCTTTCAGTTACTTTACTCTACACACTTTATTGATGGTATATTGTGTAGAACTCTCATACTGTAGAGACAGAACCCTATCTTTATATAACCAATGTCCATCAAATTGGTTACCATCAGTTATTATAAAATAATAACCAATTCCCATTAATTTGGTTATTATCAATAATATCTATAACCAACTCCTATCATGTTTGTTACCATAAAATATTTATGAAATAAATAACTTCTCATAATTACCAATACTTCCTTTTATTTTATTAAATTACATACAGGCTCATAATGATATTTCACATGAGTCACATTATGGAATAATTTATTTATTTTCTAACATTCTCCCACTTAACTCATGTGATGCCATAATACTTCATGATTTAATAAATCATAATGCGCATTAAAGGACCTTCAATAAATTTGTTCCATCATTCGTCATACTTAAAGATATAGGAATAATAAGAGTCATGGCGGTTACATGTCATTCAATCGACACATTTCCTTCCATGTACTACTGTATCGTCCTTCTCCTTAATATGACCTCATAATGAGAATTCTATAATGGGTTCAAACATAATGTCATCTTTCATCATCAATAACATAATTTTTTTTCTACATCATAATCATAATTTGCATGCTTATTCATAAAGTAGAAAACATGGATTTCAGAAACTTGTACAATAATGAGCTCAGAGTGTCAAATAGTCATTAATAATAATATTCACCATTCAACATTCACTAGTACACATAATGCCCATATTTTTTACATGGTCAGTACATAATTTGGGCGATAACCCTTTTGTTAAAGGGTCAACAATCATAAGATTGGTGCTGACATGTTCTATTGGCACTCTTATGTTTTTGAACTTCTTCTTTAACGACAAAGTATTTCAATTCCATAAGTTTAGCACCTTTGGAATACTTGTCGTTTTTAGAAAATAATACTGATACGGAATTATCACAATAAGTTTTCAGCGACTTGGCAATAATGTTAACAACCCCAAGTCCTGAAATAATATTCTGTAGCCAATTAGCCTGAAATGTGGCCTCAAAGCATGCCACAAATTCAGCTTTCATGTGGATGCAGCAACGACTAGCTGCTTCACACTTTTCTATGAAATCATTCATCTGTCTAAAGATACACATAATCAATGTAAACTTTCTTGTATCTATACAGTCATAAATAATTTGAATCTGTATATTCAATCACCTCAAGATGATCATATCTCATTTAAGCATGTGATTATTTGTTCCTTACAAATATCTCAAGACTTTCTTTATAACTTTTCAATGTTCAATCTTGGATTACTTTGGTATCGACCAAGCATACCAACTACAAAGCTAATATCTAGTCTCATATATGTTTGAGCATACATCAAACTCCCAACAACATATACATAAGAAATATTCTCCATCTGTTTCCGTTTTAAATCATTCTTTGGACATTACATAAGACTAAATTTGTCTCATTTTTTTTTATTGGAACGGGAGATGTTGAACATCTATCCATTATGAACCTCTCAAAAACTTTATTAATATATGCTTTCTGAGACAAACCTTACCATCCTTGTGATCTATCACAGAATATTTCTATTCCTATCACATAGTATGTCTCACCCGTATCTTTCCTTTCAAAGCTATTAGAGAGAAACTTCTTAGTCTCATTTAACAGACCAAGATCATTAGTTGCAAGCAAGATATCCTCAACATACAGAATCCGAAATATAACTTTCTCCCACTAACCTTCAGATATATACATCGATCAACAATGTTTTCCTCAAATCTAAAGGACGTAATAGTATCATTGAACTTAAGATACCATTGTTTGGAAGCATGTTTAAGTCCATATATTGACCTCTTAAGTTTACAGACCATGTGCTCCTTTCCTTCTTCAATGAACTTTACTGGTTGGTCCATATAAACATCATAATGAGCTACCAATGCCATGATGATTCTGAAAGAATCTTTCTTAGAAACAGGCGAAATTGTTTCCTTATAATTAATGGCATCCTTCTTAGCAAAACCTTTGGCAACCAATCGAGCCTTGTAACGTTCGATATTGCCATGAGAGTCACATTTAGTCTTAAAGACCCATTTACAACCAACTCTCTTACATCCTTCTGGCAATTCTACAAGATCCCATACACAATTTTGTGCCATTGACTTAAACTCATCTTTCATGGCATCTAACCATTTATCAGAATTATCACTATTCATGGCTTCTGAAAATGAAACTGGATCATTAAAATATTTGTGTGCTATGGGTAGGACAATAAAATCTATACCCTTTTGACTTTTCTGGATAACCAATGAAATATCCACTGATTGTTCTTGCATCCAGTTTCTTTTCATGAGGATTATATACTCTAATTTCTGCCTGATAACCCCAAACATGCAGGTGCCTTAAACTGGGTTTCCTTCCTGTCCACAATTCAAAAAGTGTCTTTTGAACTACCTTACTAGGAACCCTATTCCACAGATACGTGGCAGTTTTTAAAGCATACATCTATAACGATACGGGTAAAGATGAATTACTTAACATGCTCCTAACCATATCCATTAAGGTTCGATTACGCCTTTCTGACACACCATTTTGTTGTGGTGTACCAAGCATTGTGTATTGAGCAAAAATACCACGTTTCTCAAGGAACTTAGCAAACAGACCAGGATGTTGACCACTTTCATCATATCTTTCATAATACTCACCACCTCTATCTGATCTGACAACTTTCACCTTTCTGTCTAATTGCCTTTCCACTTCATTTATATAAATTTCTAAGGCATTCACTGCTTGAGATTTATCATGCAGTAAATAGACATGTCCATAACGTGAAATGTCATCAGTAAATGTGATAAAGTACTTCTCTTTATTGAAAGAATTTACCTCAAAAGGACCACATATATCGATGTGTATAATTTCAAGAAGCTAGCTACTTCTTGTGGCTCCTTTCTTTGTGTGTTTTGTTTGTTTGCCTTTAATACAATCCACACATACATTCATATCAGTAAAATCTAAATTCGGAAGAATTTCATTCTTTACTAATCCTGCCATCGTTTCTTTGGAAATATGTCCCAAACGCTTATGCCACAAGTAAACAGAACACTCATTCACTAAACCACGTTTAGTGCCAACATTATGATGCAGAGTCATAAGAGTTTCAACATATAAATTATCAAGATTTATATAAATCATCAGAAAGTATACCAGATCCAATCATACAAGTACTCTTATATAAATTGAAACAACTATTCCCGAACTTAAAAGAGTATCCAACAACATGAAGTTTCAATAAGGAAACTAAATTCCTAAAATACTAGGTACATAAAAAGTATCCAACAAGTCCAAATGAAATTCAGTTTCTTAATTATTCACGTAATGAATGGAGTGGTTTCCTAAGTTCTTAAGTCTGATATCTTTCTAAACTAACATATTATGCAATTCATGCACATTCCATTTATCTTTCATTTGGAAAGGATCATACTCAGACGGTAATGAGTTCAAAATAAACTATACGAGAAATTTTCATCCATTGTCATTCTAGGAGACTTAAGTCTTACTGCAATATATTTGTCATCTCAATAACATGTTTGTGCATAGTACGAAAACCATCAAATTTTATGGTGGTTAAAGTACTCATTAATGTCCCAGCAAGAGACTTATCAGTAATTTGGGAGTGCTCTTCCACAAATTTCATAAATTCTCTTAAACTGTCAGTTTTGGAAAGAGCTGACTTAATATTACTTACTATGCTCATTCACATAAACATCAAACTAAGTCTGTTTGACCTTTCCTAAGCTTTATAATGGGTTTTCTCTTCATTGCTACTAGCATCATTAATAGCAGCAAGTTTCTCAACATTAAGAACCATATCAAATCCAACACACCTATGTGAAATTGGACTTGTTCGCTCCAATCAGAAAAATTTAACCCATTCAATATTAGAACATACATAGCTTGCGAACATAAAGATACATGAACAAATATTGTCATTAGCACATGCTTATCATTTATACTTTGAGTTATACATTAAACAGATTCCAACAATAAACAGACATTATATGCATACTAATGTTCTCCTTTGGGTGATACATTAATACGCAAACATAATGATGCTATAATATTAACATTATTTGGTAAGACATATACACTAATTAGCAAAACTTATTATCTTTGGATATATAAGCAAAACTTATTATCTTTGGATATATAAGCAAAACTAATAATGCATACTCACTACCAACAATCATGTCCATTAATTATAAGAACAACTAATCAACCTTTGGGCAATCCATACATGTCTTATAATAATGAACTTCAATTAACCCATATAAATCAATTATTTATAATTTAGCATCCATTCTATGGGTAATTGAAATAAAAAATTATCATTAATTTGGAATTAAATAAAACATAAAGATTTGATCACTTTGGTGATTACAAATCTATCATACAAATAATTCCAATAAATAAAATTATCAATAATTTGGAATTAAAATAAAACATAAAGATTTGATCACTTTAGTGATTACAAATCCATCATACATTAATTCGAATAAAATAATCATTAATTTAGAATTAATCAAAAACATAAAGATTCTATCACTTTAGTGATTACAAATCTATCATACAATTAATTCTAATAAAATAATCATTAATTTAGAAATAATCAAAAAAACATAAAGATTCGATCACTTTAGTGATTACAAATCTATCATACGATTAATTCTAATAAAATAATCATTAATTTGAAATTAACCAAAACATTAAGATTTGATCACTTTGGTGATTACAAATCTATCTTACGATTAATCTCAACAAATCAACCAATTCATAGATTAATTTTCATTAATACAGCGGAAAATAATCATAATTAAAATATATAGCGTTCTCTTTAATTTGCTACATTAATAGGCTATAATTGGACCCACATACATTTACTATCACTTTCTATCTTTCAATGTGCAATTGCTGCAACCTTGCCTTTATTAAAAACAATTCAGGTTTCAATTAATTTGGTTACTTCGTGATACATTAATAGAAAAGATGTAATCTTTGCCAACAATTGGCAGTTTTGAAAAACCTAATACTCAACCAAGAGGTTTCTAAATAAAATAAGTGACAACTGCAAATTGAATGCGGTGGATGCCTCAGTCCATAAGGGAGATCCATATGTGCCACTCGTTCATTATGGAATTCAAAACCCATATTCAATTTCGTGAATACCAAACAATTCAGGATCATTTTAATTAAAATAAAATTAATTACTTATTCATAAATTCATAATTCAAATTTAGGGTTTATCAAAATTTGAAAAAAAAAACGTCATTAATAGAGAATCACAAATTCAAATAATTGTGGCTCTGATACCACATGTAAGTTTAAACATAATTAGGAATAATCATTAATAAATATTCCACAGGATCTTAGAATCTATGATTCTCACAATATAGGATAGTGAGAGAGACTTACCTTGATCTATTAGAGATCCAACCAATTGTACTTCAATCTCCTTATCTCAATCTATCTCTTTCAGTTACTTTACTCTACACACTTTATTGATGGTATATTGTGTAAAACTCTCATACTGCAGAGACAGAACCCTATCTTTATATAACCAATGTCCATCAAATTGGTTACCATCAGTTATTATAAAATAATAACCAATTCCCATTAATTTGGTTATTATCAATAATATCTATAACCAACTCCCATCAGGTTAGTTACCATCAAATATTTATGAAATAAATAACTTCTCATAATTACCAATATATCCTTTTATTTTATTAAATCATATACAGGCTCATAATGATATTTCACATGAGTCACATTATGGAATAATTTATTTATTTTCTAACATCTAGTTCTACCATTATCCAATCATTATTTTTTCAATTGTAAACTTCAATTATTACAATAAATAAAAATAAGTTTTGAGATATTAATATTTTAGTAAGATATGTTCTAAGCGTAAGTTTAACAATTTGTACTTACATTAAAAAAAAAGAACATATAAAATCATGCACGCTCTAAAGCTTCAGAACACAAGTTCGTTTATTATTTATATATGTTACCTCCAACAATCACCTTTTTAAATATTCAATAAAATATGAGAAGTTTAGATGCATGCAAATTCTGCTTATCTTCATACGAAAATTGATGCATGTATAAAATCTTGCTTATCTCTTCATAAAGTTCTGTGAGTTAAGAGATCAGAGTGTCAGGAAAATTTGTGTTTGATTCTTTATCTTTATACCTACTACTATATTTAATATTACATCAATATTTTAAATAAGTAACTCATCTTACCAAGTTGTTATTTATTAATTCTTTAAAACTCTTTGAAATCTCTTCCTAAAGTTACGTGTAAGTTAAGAGATTACAATCTATACTTCTCATTTTTGAGTTCCACACCTATTATATTTAACTACCATTTTATAACTTATAACATGGATTTACTGGAACCAAACTGTCGTAACGGCACTCTCAACTGAGAACGTTCTATCGTCTTAATGTTCTATGGTCTTAATGGAGACCACCATCTGCTGTTCCGTTATGTAGGACCATCCCACTTCATTATCCCATTTTTCTTTACCCTCACAAAATACCAATGTGAAGCAAGCCTCCTGGTAAACTTTTTTTTTATCAGCTTTTGCTTAATATATGAAATTACTTATTGTAATTTAAGTATTTGATTTTGTTATTGACAACAATAGTTGGGCAGTTACTTCCTATGCTTCCTCTAATTAATAAATTCTTAAAATACCAATAATATCTTTATTATTTTATATATTAAATAATTTTTCTTCTTCTCATTTATATGAACATTTTTTTCATATTTTGTTTTTTTAATAATAATAAAAATAATGTTGGATGTTGTTAAAATATTTATAATTTAATATGATTAATTTTAAAAATTCAGTTTAATACATTATTTTCAAATATTTAATTTTTTGATAACTAATTCAATGTTGCTTGAAAAAAATATAGATATTCCTTAACATTTATTAGATTTTTTTTATTATTTATCAAGAAAGTTTGTTAATATTTAACAAGAAAGAGAGAAAGTTAATAATTTTTTACTTGATTACACTTATTTGTATACATGAGAGAAAAAAACTATTTAATAAATAAATTTTAAAATAAAATAATGAAGAGATTGTTGGCATATTGAATATTTGTTAAGTGTAGGAAGCACATATATATCGTGTAGGAATCAACCGACTGATAGTTGGTGTAGGATTTTATGACCTCAAATTGATTGGAAGAAATTTCGGCATTGAAATAATCAAGCAGCCAGAAACAGTATCTGATAATACACCAGCAGCATGAAGGTATTTAAGGTCTTTCTTATTAAAAGCATAGGACGTTTCAAAATCAGTTTGTGTGATTTATATATAAATCCTGTCAAAAATCATATGGACAATGATCGTAAGACAACATTTGGTGTCTTTGTTTTTTTACTTTTACAATAGCTTATATTGAGTTCGTCCATAATACTATTCTGACATAGCATATAAATAAAGTAATTATAGGTACTATATTTAGTTTTAGATTAAAAGATTTACTACTAATATTATATATTTTTATTTAGAATGGTTATATTCTACTTCAAGTTATAATTTATTTTCCATATATTAATTTTGATATTATAAAATTGAATAATTTATATAGTAATTTTTTTAATGTATCTATATATACAAAGAGAAAAAAAAGAAAGAGATTTCATCTTTAAACAAAACAAATACGTCTATTTCTAAAATTAATAATTATAATATACTGAAACTTTATATGATATAAAGAAACATTTATCTCGTCTCAGTCAGAGGGTGTATTTTAGACTCAAAATATAATTGGAGATGCGAAAAGTAATATATGGAAATGTCGTACTATGCTCCAATAAAAACTCAATTAAAGGGTCCAATTCAATTATTAAGGAACAACAACCCACAATCCACATATATGTTTCAAATAAGTATTGGTGCATTTAGAGGACCACCTCTCAACATCCCCACTTACCCAACAGTAGTCGGGATCAGTAGGGGGAGGATAATACTTCTTTCCCCTCTTCCTGGGGGTTCACCTACTGTGGCGGGTTGTACCTTGCGCTTCGAAAGGACAACCACTGCCTTCCCCTTCTTCCTCGCCTCCTCAACAGTTGCACCCGAAGAAGTGACTCCTGATGCGAGAGGCCCCTCCGCGGCATGCTCCATGATCCTTATGCAGTTAGCTGCGATAAATTGTTCCATCGCGCCTCCTGAGACAAAGGTAGACTCTGTCCTGGAAGAAGAAAAAGAAGAAGAACAACAATGCCTGATAGGATGAACCTCTCTCTCAACCAAAGGATAACCCTCGAAACCACCAGAACCATAGCTAGAATAAGAAGACATGGTTGCAAGAACACTTACCGAACTCGAAGACTCGACGAACTTGAAAGACAAACTCGAAGGACTCAATTTAAGAAGCAAGAACAGGGAAAGGTTGCCCCGACTTCTTCGAATGACATAGTAAAGTGACATTTGAACATTGAAAACTTATATTAAGGTGTGTAGAAGAAGTTCAAGAAAGCGAAGCTTGAAATGCAATGTTTTGTGTCAAACGCCTCATCTTCTAGGGCCACGTGTGCACCGAATTATCCAACCCGGAGCGGCCACATGGATGTCATTCTTTATGTCCCGTCAACGTGACAACTTGACGACAAAAGAAGCTTCCTCACTTGTCACCGCTACACCTCAAGAAGTGAACCTCGTGAACCTTCATCACTATAAACCCTAAACTACCTTGATGAGCTCAAAATACTTAAGCTCACTCGCTATACATAGCTAGGACCTTGGGAGGCTTGTGTACCGTCACCATCTGATATCCTCGGGTCAGTTATAATCTCGCCCGAGATTCCAGGGTCAGTGCACCCAACTTTCCTCAAATCTTGGACTCCACATGCAACAACTCGGTAACTACTCAGGCTATTACCATGGATTTGAGCTTAATAACTCAGCCAATAACCTAGACATATAACATTCACCATAAGAAGTATGACTCACTTTTTGACTGAGCTTTTACACTTATACACTTCACCTCACTCCCCTCATATACCATATACTGACTAAAATGTCAGAGTGTCTTCTGCAGGTGGACTTTCATTCGGTCTTTAGAGCTATCACTACTCGGATCAACCAGTGCTTGGATTTGGATCAAATCAACTTCAACCAACCTAGTCCAGACACCAGTTCGGTCTTCGGTAAGAACATTTACACCCAACTTTCCTTAAATCTCGGACTCCACCTGCAACAACACGATAACTACTTAGGCTATTACCATGGATTTGGGCTTAATAACTCAACCCATAGCCTATATATATAAACTCACCACAGGAAGTATGACTCATTTTTTGACTCAACTTTTACACTCACACACTTCACCTCACTCCCCTCGTATACCATATATTGACTTGAGCATCGTAGTGTCTTTTGCAGATGGACCTCTATTTGGTCTTTGAAGCTATCACTACTCGGATCAACAACTGCTCAGATTCGGAACAAGTCAGCTTCAACCAACCTCGTCTAGACACCCGTTTAGTCTTGGTAAGAACATTTGACGCGTACCATGGGGTCGAGTAAATCTTTTCCCTGACCAAGGTATTTAGAGTCACCCCACTTTCAAGTCAATCATATTACCATCATGCCCAGATATGGATCCCGCAACCCTTGAAATCATCATGCCCAGATTAATGTTATTTAGGTTGCTTTCAATAAATGTAAAAATGGAAAAAACAATAAAGAAAAAATGAATTAAAAAATAACAATAAAATGTTTCATCCACATTACCTCCAATATTCCCCATATTCATTTATTTTCAAATTTGATTATATGTATGGGAGGTTATGATGCCATAACAGCAATAATGGTACAATTCTGCCTATTTTTCAGTCTATGTTCGTCCTTGAGATTTAACAGTCAGTTGGTGTCATAAGTGGAGATAATTAGGAATTAATAGATTTGAATCTGAATTAAAAGAGAATAATCAATTGGCAGTTCACAAATTATAATTAAGTGGGAATAATTAAGAATTAAGGGATTTAAAATTTGAATTAAGAGTAGGCTGACTAGAATTAGTATAAATATGCATAGTGAGGAAGTGGATACACATGCGAAAAAAAAACACGAGAAATACTAGAAAGGGTCCTGAATATTAGTGAGTAGTTTGTTTGAAGGTGAGAGTTCAGAGAAGAAGGGAACGTGCTTTTAGAGGATCTTCAACTGGTACGCTCTATTTACTCTGTGTTATATACTTATCACATACATGTGGTTGCTCTGTTTGATGGTTATTATGATATCCTGAGGTTCATCCCTTGTCTCTTTGATTTTTAAAATAAAATAAAATAATAATAATAATAATAATAATAATAATAATAATAATAATAATAATAATAATAATAACAATAAATTATAAAACATTTTCCAATTTTCAAGGAACGAACCAAATGCTTTCTAAAATTTAATAAATTAATAGTTCTTGAAAAAATATCAAAAATATAAATTTTCAAAATAAAAAAGGGAAAAAGTTTCAAAACAGTCCTAAAATAATAAAGATAAAACATCTTCAAAAATAATAAAAATGAGATAAATATAAAAACATGTCTTTTTGATAATAAATATAAAAAAACATTTTTTTTATGAAAATAAGGTAATAGAAACACGTTTTTCGAAAATAAAATATAGACAATTTAAAAATGAAATAAAAGAAAAAGTTTTTTTTTTTAAATATGAAAAATAGTTTTTTTTTTCCAAAAATAATGAATAAAAAATTAAAAAGGATATGTTTTTTTTTTTAAGTAGAAAAACAATTTCTTTAAGATAATAAAAATCAATTCCTTTCTCAAATTAAAATACAAATAGTTTTTAATAAACATTTTTAAATATAAAAAAAAACAATCTTATCCCGAGTTTCCTTTAAATAAACAATTATCAAGAGAAAAAATAATAAAATAGAAAATAATTAAAAAAATTATATAAAATAAATTGCCAAAAATAAAAGAAAATATTCATAAGCTAAAAAAATATCAAACGTAATCCAACAAATTTTTAAATTAGAACTACGTGATCTCTGATTTTCCTCTATAAATACGTAGTACCAAGATCAATCCTTGTCGGGTTAAAAAAATAAAAAATAAAAATTTGTCTTGCTATTATTTTGTTTGTTTATTGTTCATTCTTAAACTGCATTTTTTGTAAATATATATTTATTCTTATTTACTGTAATTACTATTTTTAGGAAAAAATAACATTTTGTAAAGCCACACTTATTTCTATTCATTTAATTAAAGGTACTGTCTTGGTACGGGCGTTGTGGGTGCTAATACCTTCCTCACATATAACCGACTCTCGAATCTTGAATTTGGTTTGTAGGCTTTTTTTTTCTATAGTTCCCCCATAATAAGCTATAGTGGCGACTCCATTATCAATTTAAACATTTTTAAATAAGTTTGTGATCGCCCCGTCGTGATCCGATTGCGACATATGGCGACTCCACTGGGGACATTTTAGAGAGTCAGGCCAATTTAATTAAATAAGTAAAATTCATTTGTGTGGTTGTCTGAATGATTATGTTTCCCTTTCTTTATATATATTGCATGTTATATATTTTAATTTGCAGCGCAGGAGCGTATTCCTGGTATGTAAATATTTGTGTGTTTATGCTTATTGCAATATTGAACCCTAGGGTGGAAGACATGCTATATATATTTTCTTGGGAATTTTCTAGTTATTTTGCAGGTAGAGGTTGGGTATGCATTGTTCTCCCTTCACACACCTTTGCATATCATGAATGGGGCCCTATACCCAGGTCTGTGAAGCTTAGAAATAGAGGAGTTGTGTAGCAAAATTGGGCGGATGTACGTCCAAACCCAGGTGTGTGAAAACTCCAGCTAGAGTTTGTTCCCTTTATTTTCATGTCCATAAAGATTGTCATTACTGACTAATATGGATGTGTGGTAAAGGGGGCTATAGCTCTAGTGGCCTTTAATAGGAAATTAGGATAAGTCACCCTTTGTGAGCACATTTACATGCCTATAACTTAAGCCTCATTAGGGCAAACCCTAATTAGGACACTAAAGGAGACTTTTTGCAGTTCAATTATCCACTTCATTCATTACCAATAATTATTCAAAATTAAAAAATAGCAATCTCATTTTTTCTTGCATACAATACATTTTTTAAGGAAAATCAATCTCATTTTTTAAAAGAAAATTTGTGAGAGTGGGCTGAGAACAACTCTGGCTAGGAAAGACTTGGTACTTAAGCAGTCCAATTGTGACTTACCTCTCTTTCCTGGGAGTTTACTTGGTATACTTTCAACACTTTTCCTAAAAGAAGAGAGGGATTTTTTTATATACATAAGTACCAATCTCATTTTTTTTATATATTAAATATTTTCTGTTTCAAAAAAAACAAAAATTGATTTTCCAAAAAAAACCCTAATTTCATGCTTCGCATTTTTTATTTTACTAATAACAAAAAAAATATTATACATAAATAAATAACATTAATCTCATTTTGCATTGCATATTTCCTTTTTCTAAAAAAATCATTTTGAGAAATAATAATAAAAACATAATAGAAATACAAAAAACATTAAACATTTTCTCTAGCATGTATTACGTATTTTCTAAAATAAAAAAAAATATTAAATATTTTTTTCTAACATACGTTGCATATCTTATTTTTTTCTAAAAAACCATTTTAAGAAATATAAATATAAAAATATAAAATATTTTGTCTCACATGCATTACATAGTTTATATTCTTTTTTCTAAAAATGATTTTGGGAAATAAAAATAAAAAACATTAAATTTTTTTCTAACATGCATCATATACGTTTTTAGGATTTGAAAATAAAAAAATATTATACATAAAAATTTGATCTCATTTTTTCATATGCATTACATATTGCGCTTTTTTAAAAAAAAAAACCAAAGAAATGTGATCATGCATCCATTAATATAACGTTAAAAAAATTTAAATAAAATTTCATTTTAAAAATCAAAGAAATGTGATCATGCATCCATTCATATAACATTAAAAAAATTTAAATAAAGTTTCATTCATCAGTGCATCCCCATGATAAAAAAATAACAAAAAAAATTAAAATAGTTTCATTTTTACATTCATTTTTTTCAAGATTAAAAATAATATGAGAAGAGATTGTATCCACTCATTTATCATACATTATCATTTACTAATTCATATATTCTTAAAAAAAATCATAAAGGAAATAAATCGGGATTCATTCATTCATACATTCACCTATGACTTCATACATTCATACATATCTCATAAAATTTATTTTCATCTAAAGTTTCACGTATCATATATTCATTCTCATCTAAAGTTTCATCCACTATTCATGTACTCTCATGTAAATAGCATCCATGCATTCTTAAAAAAAGAACAGTTTCAAATAGACCTAGTGCGTTCATCCATGCATCTTCATAGTCTCATGCATTCATGCATTTTCAAAGTCTTATTCAAACAAGCAAAGAAAAAAAAATATATAATTCATTTTCATAGTATTATTCATTCTACAAAAATACATTTCATGTATGCATCATGCATTCAATAAAAAAAATGAAAAATATTCATTTTCATCATGCATTCATTTGTCTCTTCATAAGAATTCTCAAATAAATTTCATGCATATGTTCATGCGCTCTTATTGCACTTATACATTTCTTTTTTAAAAATATTGACATCAAATAAAAAATTTTAGTTATTCATACATTTTTTAAAAAAGTTTATACCTTCTAAGAAAAAAGCAAAAGAGAAATTTCGTGCATTTCTAAATACATTTTCTTAAAAATTTCATGCCTAAAAAAATAATAATATAAAAATAAAAAAATTCAAAAAAAAATAAGAAAAAAGTTTTATGCATTCTCATAGATTCCTATTCATACATGAGAAAAAAAAAAGATAAAGTTTTTTATGCATTAGCCTATACAGTCTCATTTAAAAAATCAAAAAATATGGTTTTGATGTATTAACCTATGCTTTCTCATACTCAAAAAAATAAAAAAATAAAATTTTATGCAGTCATTCGTGCATTTTAAAAAATCAAAAAAATGAAAAATAAAGTTATATGCATATTAATATCATCATTTAGCAAAAAAAATGAAAAATATACATTTCCTACATGCATTTTCATCATGCATTCATTTATGCATCTTCATAGGAGTTCTCAAATAAAATTTCATACATATATTCATGTATTCTCATGACACTTATGCATTTCTTTTAAATGTTGATATTAAATAATAATAACAAAAAATCAATCTCATTACATTCATTCATACATTTTTTAAAAATAAAATTTTATATCTTCTAAAAAAAAAAGAGAAACATAAACAATAATTTCATGTATTCATAAATGCTTTTTCTTAAAAAAAAAAGAAAGAAAATTTTCATGGATCCAAATTTCATACATCCATATATTTGCATTTTTTTAAAAAAATAATAAATGAATTCCTAAAAATTTCTTGCATAAAAAAATAAAAAAGAAGAAGACAAAACAAAACAAAACAAAAATAATTGCTTAATTAGTTTGTATTTTTGTGCATCCTTTTCTAATTTGCAAGCATAAAAAAATTATTGACATGCATACATTTTGCATGCATCATACTTTGTAAATATATAGCATACATTTAGACATTCATCACACATCTAAACATGCATCACATATCATAACATACATCATACATTCGCACATGCATCTTACATCTTCAAAGGCATCCATATTACATTCTATAACATAGGAAGAGTTTTGAAAATACATTTTAAAAGAAATATAAAATAAAGAAAATAGTTTTATGCAATCATTCATGCATTCTCATTCAAAAATGAAAAATAAAGTTTTATGCATGTATATATGCATTTACTTAAAATCAAAACATAATAGAATTTTATTCATGCATGCATTATTTTTCAATTAAAGCTGAAAAATAAAATAGAGTTTTTGTGCATTTATCTATGCATTCTCATTTTCAAAACAAAAAATAGAGTTTTATACCTGCATTCGCAAAAAAAAATCAAAAATCAATAATGAAAAATGAAGTTTTATGCATGCATTCCCATTTAATCAAGAATAAAAAATATGCATTTTCATATCATCATTCATTCAATTAACACAAATGGAAGCTATGCATTTCATACATACATTCTCATAAATCATCATAGGATTTCGTATATATGTTCGTACGTTCTCAATACACTCATGCATCTCTTCCTAAATGCCAATATCAAACAAAAAAAAATCAAGAATATCAAAAATGAAAAATATTGCACACATTCGTACATTCATGCACTTATATTACTTCTTGCAAGATTTATTTTGAGACCCGCTTGATGCGGTCATGATCTCAACCTTAGTTTTTTAAAAAAATTCATTTGAGACCCTCCCTGCACTGTGAAGGTCTTCACCTCATTGAAAAATAGAAAGACAAGGGAAAATAAAATTTTCTTAAAATAAAATATGAAATAAAATAACTCAAAAAACAATCGATCATTTTTTAGGAAAAAGAAAGGAAGTCAGCATATAATGATTACAATAAATATATACACATTTTTGAAAAGTAAAATAAATATATTTTATAAATATACTCCTTTAAAAATTTGTAAATACATTACCTTTTGAAATTTTGTACATATCTGTGTACATATGTTTTTTTTTTCTCAAGAAAAAAACTTTTGTACATACATTGTTATTAAAAATATTTTATAAATACATTCTCATGTAAATATTTGTGAAAAAAAATCTTTAAATATACATTATTTTTTGAAAATTTATACATACTTTTCTTTTAAAAAATAATACATTTGAGCATAGATTATCATTGAAAAAAAAATCAGAAAATGCAATGTAGAGCAGACGTTCATGCATATCATTAAAAAATTAAAAATTACAATTTCGAGCATCCATTCATGTATTACTATTAAAAAAAAGGAAAATTCAAAAGAAAATAAAAAAAAATAGATTTTTATGCAGGTATTTTCAAAGGAACAAAATTAGCTTGTAAATATCTATGTATGCATTCACAAAATCTCTTATGCACTTTTCTGGAATTTTGTATACATATATTATATATGCATTAAAAAAATCATGCATTCATAAATGTATTTTCAAAAAGAAAAAGTCCAAAATTTCATAAATGCATTTTCTCATAAAAAAAATCATTCAGACATACTGCATTCCAAAAAAAAAAAATCATACATTCATAAATGCATTTTCAAAAACAAAAAGTCCAAAATTTCATAAATGCATTTTCTCATAAATAAAATAAAATCATTCAGACATACATTATATATGCA
>Ga0209700_102379_pt1 | contig 38181 bp, 29 predicted proteins | sample SiratroredBW_FD_187528 | JGI IMG/M metagenome (GOLD analysis project Ga0209700, IMG submission 187528) | Root nodule microbial communities of legume samples collected from California, USA - Siratro red BW (SPAdes) (version 2) | ecosystem: Host-associated > Plants > Roots > Nodule | place: USA...
TATATATATATATATATATATATATATATATATATATATATATATATATATATATATATATATATATATATAAATACCAAGTAATTTTTCTTATTTAGTTTATGCTAACTAAAGAAGAATTTTTTCTTTTTAAATCAAGTTTGTCAAATTCTGATTGGTTCTATTGACCCAATACAAAACATATTAATTGGCTATGAAGTATCATGCAATATTTACAAAAGCACTGTGAAATCTTTTAAACTCACAATTCAACCCTCCCTTCTTGGATTTTCTTGTTTTTCACTAATATTTTAGAAGTAATATAAAATTTATAGGATGTTAGTGGTTAATTTGTTGATTATTAACAATATAAATAATATTTTCAAAGGATTTGTGTGTAATATGTTGGTTTACTTCGAAGTTGAAGGTTGTTTGAGAAATTATGCTCTCAAGTATAATATCACCAAAGTGTTGGTACATCACTCAAGTGATGTCCAAGAAATGTGTACTACAAAACAATCACGATTTATCAATAGATATTACGTACGGATGAAAATTTGTATGTAAAATCAAGATTAGATATAAATTTTTATATACAGATTCATAGTCGTTTGTAAAATCAACATTACATATGAATTTATACATACAGATTTGCACCCGTATGTAAAATCATCATTAGATACATATTTTTACATACGAATTTGCATATATATGTGAAATCAACGTTACATATGGATATTATTATTACTACTAATATTATCAATAATATTATTATTAGTTTTATTAAATTAATATTAATCATAATAATAATAATAATAGTTATAATAAAAATAATAATAACCATACTATGATCACAAAATTGATTTAGTGTAGTGGTAGTTCTATGTGTACGTATGGGATCTGATTTTGATTCCTACTTACAATATATTGTTAATAATACTAATAACATTAATAACAAGTAACATTATCAAGTAGGTGCATGAACATTACAACCTTTGACAACAATTAAAAAGGGAATTTGGCAACGATGCATAGTTCTTATATATTTGGAATGAGCCTTAAAAACCCTTAATGATTTCAAAATATACTTGCTTTTATAAAATTGGTTCATCAAAGTTTACCAGCAAATTGTTTTTCAAATACAGTTAATTGGAAATCTTATTAGCAGAAAATTAATCGATTTAAAATTTTTCTTCAATAGATTGGTTTTATAACAGTATTATTGATTTCAATTTTTTTTTTAAATTGTTATAACTGCTTTTGAAAATCATACTTTATATATTGAGAAGAACATAAAAAATTGATATAGAGACTACGGAAAGCTTTTGAGATCAAAATCGTGTTAAATAAGTGATATGCAAAAGTGTTTTTAATTTAAGAAGAGCCAAGAAAGTGTTTCTTAAAGCTCATCTTTGATTGAATACTGTATTGTACTTGTTTTACATCAAAGGAGAGTCATTGCAATCTATTTTTAGTGCACTGATCTTCATTTTGTAATTGTAGTGATTGGTTTGTTTTTCACTTTTTCATTGTATAAAAGAGTTTTGTACTACAAGTGTATAGGGTTTATACTTGTAGTGGTGCAGTAGGATTTTGCACCACTGTGTTCATGTATTCGTGTAGGGTGCAAGATTGTGTTATTGGTGTATTGATTGAACAATTGAGTTCTTTAGTGAAATTTCTTTGCTAGTTAGCAAGGACACTAGATGTAACTCTTGAAAAAGATTAAATCAATATAAATCTTCATATTCTTAATCTCTCTTTACCTTTATCTTGATTCGTATTCTGTGTTTGCATAATTTATTTTTCAACCACTGCACATTTTTGTTTTCCAATTGATTGTTCTTGAAATCAAATTGATTAATTTTTCTGTACTGTTCTACTGTCACTTTTGATCAAATCTGTTATGGATTTTATTTGGCAGTTCTGTGACTCATCTAACTCATTAAATTATAATTGATTGTGATTGTTAGATTAATTAACTACATGCTCTTGTTAATTGCTTGACTTTGTTACATCAATCGATTGTCATGGTAATTGAACTGATTAAATTTTTCAAACAAGAATTTGGAGATTTCAAATTCATTGTTTTTCATTTATAGTAGATTTCACGCTACAGTTACCCAGTTCATACCTCCTTCGACTCTGATCACCTAGTAATGATTATCTATTTGATTCCTATTACTAGTAGAGTCAAGATATCAATCGTTATTGATATAGTCTTTAGACAATGCACTTCCTAACTGACCTAGGCATGGTTGTTTCCTTTCCTAAAAACACTATGACTAGATCTTGACCAACTCATAAACACTTTACCAATTTCATAACATAATATAAATCTCTTCTCACGTAATCATTCTCTTTTCTTCCAAATCTCAAAATACAAAAATTATTACACAGTCAATATTCATACACTTTAAATTACCAATCTATCTATCATATTAAATCCATGACTAGCATTGCAAGAGAATCAAAATCGCAAGTCCAAAAGAAGTTATTTGTTTCGCCTAGGCGAAAATAATTTCGTCTGAGCAAAAATCCCCCTTGCCCGAGCGATAACTTTCTCGCTTGAACGAAAATAGTCCAAAGAAAACGATAAATCAAAGACCAATAGTTGGTTAGAGATGCTAGCTCCAACCTATGATGATGTACACCAAGAACTCTTCGGGGATGAGGGGAGGAGTGCTTCTTCAAGTGATCCCTCTTCTTACTTCTTTTCTCTGTCATCGGATGAAGGGTGAGGTCTATACAAGGAATTTGGGTAGAAGTGTCCATCTGCTGAGGTGTTCCTTTTACGCCTGAGTCCTCATCGAGACGAGGTGCACGTTTCGATCTGATTTTCTTAAGGCACTCCAAAAATCCATCGTCTTGTTGGGCCATTATGCCTGAAAAGAAACCAGTGCTTCAGTAGAGTTAATAACAAATTGGCATATGATAAGTAGAAAAAAAATACCCTTTATATCCACTTATCGATGCGAGGAAAGGTAAATTTTAAGTATCTCTTATATGGAAAGGTTCCTCGAAAGTTGATCCAATATATCAAACATCTTCTTGTCATCCTCGGTTATAGACGACCTCGGCCAAGAGTGACAACGAATGGGATCTCGGGTCCAATACAAGCAAATTTTGGGGTGTCTCATCAAAGAAGTGGTGTCAGCCAGCTAGTTCTATCAAGATTTAAAAAAAAATGTTTTTAAAGTATTTATAAGATGACAAAGAGGGAGAGAAGAGAATGACCCCTAACTAACTCATTAAGGGAATGCAAATACACGTGGGGAGATGGTTTTAACCAAAACATCTCGGTTAAAAGTCGAAACCCTTTAAGGGAAGCCCAAGTATTGGTGTGCAACTGTGTGGGAGCCATATTTAAGATATGCCACACACCCATAGTGAACTCTTCAAAGGGGACACGCATGTGCAAGCCCGTGAAAAGACACATGTACATATAGAAAAAATATGTATCGTGAACCTCTAGCCCATGGCACACATTGTTTATGGCAACACAACGTTCCATAGTCAACTCACCCTTAAAGGCAGAATCAGCAAGCATATTTATACTTGCCACATAAGATTCTACCATGGAGGACCACCTTTACTCACCCATTCATACTCAAACCCTAGCGAAAGATTGTCTTCGGCAATCTCCACAGCCAGCCTCCCAATCACATCGAGGCAATCCTCATTAACCTCACAGATCTCTTACCCTAAAGTATCCCAGACATGCAAACCAAACCCTCAGAATCCCTCGAGGGCACACTATCCGTAGACTCAAAAAAACTATATATAAAGGACATGATTACCTTTGGGAATGAATTTTTTCACCTAGCTACTACGAAAAGTCCTCAGATGTCGGATATCAAGTGAATGTTAAGTGTGGTACCAACAACAAGAGGCCATCCCTATTTATAGAAATTTTAAGAGCAAAGGTTAAAATAGTCTAACATTTTTCCTCCTGATCGTTAGATCTCAAAGCACAAATGCCGAGGAGGTCTTACGTCATCATATCTTTCCCTGATTCAAACCTATTTGCCTAATGGTCTCGAGTTTGGAGGGTAAGATAAGAAAATGTACAAATTTTTCTTGTTTTTTCTTGCATATTAACCTCTCGTAACCCTCAAGCTTGGGAGGCAAGTGTACTATGCAGGCTGAATGCAGTACTCGACCTCGCATAGCACGGTGACACCCCTCTCAAAACTAATAAGCACCTGGATAACGAATATAACATTGTTTTAGTTGAGCGCAGCCGCAAAATCACTAACAACAACAAGCTGCAAAATTTCACCCAATCACAATAAAATCGTACAATTTTGATCTCCCTAAATAGTCCAAGTTGTACAGTAAAAGGTACGTTTTTAAATATATAGCATCACCAGTCTGATATCTATATACTAACTTAGATATCGAAGTATCTTTTGTAAATACTCGCCCTCTCGACCGATATCGCTTGCATCCAGAAGATTGATCATATTTAAAGCCAAAGACTAGGTCATTTAGGAAGAGAAAAAGAGAGATTTGTGAATCCCAACAAATCTTTCCAAATCTCGGCAAAAACATTTTACATTATACTTTTTAACGTTCTTTAATCACAAATGTTATTTATTCAACATCACCAATATTATCCATAACAAAACACATTCATAACTACTTCAGAGTTGTATTAATCAACTCTTACAATTTTAATTACCCTTTTTATAACATTCATTTTTAATGTCGATTTGATTGGCTCAAATTTTAAACATTTTAAAATTTATTCATATTAAATGCAATCTAAGGCTAGATTAACTCTTATAGAATCTGATTTTTGCCGAAGCTTTATTTATCAGTAGTCATAGTTTTTAACCTTTTTAATCACAAAATGTTATTTACCATCGGGGTTTCACCATCACCAATATAACATTCATAAACTCCAAACCTAAAATAAAGCTAAAATTAATGCTGCAAATGGTAACAATTTTTCATATTTCGGTAACATTAAAAGGTAGTGTCATCATATTTCAGTAACATTTTATGGTAATAATTTGATTTAATTGAAAGACATGGAAAATTCCCAATGGTTCAATTCAGTGACCGGAGAATTCACATTTTCACAAGAAGTGTTGCTCAAACTGCCCTATAATAGTAAATGCAAAATTGAACTCCCAGAGTTTTACTTTTCCTTGGATTCTTTTACTGCACACACACACACATCAACTGAGCTAAAGGATTATGTTCTACGCTTCATTTTGAGGTGGAAGAGAAACCATTTGTTTGCTGTTAACTGGTAGTTATCATTGATTCAATTTAATATTTTCCCACTGAATGTTAGATGAATGGCAAAAGAGATAACAAATACAAAGTTGTAGAAAAATACAAACAGACAACAAAACTGAAAAATGAAATTATAAGGCAAAATTTTCAGAATTAGCTGACTTGATAAGTACTATATTTATGAAGCATAAGTATAGAAAAAGAAATATATATGATAAGTCCAAACTAAATTAGACAGCATAAAAATTACATTAAGTGGTGGTGCCTTCCAATGATGTGGTTCTCAACCTTCTCTTCTATGTCTTGGCTATTGATAATTCATTTTCTTTCCTTTCCTAGAAAGATGGGAAAATGGTACCACCAAGTTCATTGAATAGTGTTGTGGAGAGCATTTGGTCCACTTCAGCTTCCACATCAGTTCTCTTTGCAAATCTACCCTTGATGCGTGGTCTAGTTTCTGCATAAGCCTTCCTTGAGGCATACCTTATTTTCTTTTCAAACTTTCTGGTCTTCTTTTTCTCCTTGTATCTTAGGACTCTGGCCTCTCTGTCCAGTGGTGTGAGATGTGAAGGCATGGGAAGGGGAGGAAATAGGTCACTTGTCCCTATTGGTGACTCTGAATAGGACACTGAGATGTCACTTATTGTTGATTCTGGGACTACGCCAACTTCCATTGATGAAACTGATACCTAAATTAGCAAGAACAAAGGTTATTATAAAGCCCAAATTGTACCAAGAAGAAAAAGGATCACATATATAAACTGAATGCTAATGGCTAACCATTTTTGTGAAACTGATGTTGGTTTCACATCTCACAAACAAGATAGGGTGAAAAGAAGGAAAAAATTGAGAAAAAACGAAAAGCAAGCAAGAAAAATTGAGAAAAGTAATGGATATATAATAGAAGAAGGGAGAAAACATAAAAAAGGAGGAAATGCAAAAGAGTAAAAGTATAAAAGAAAGGTGTCAACAAATTAATCCCCCACCAATTTTTTGGCTTCAAGAAAACATGCTCTCAGGCTCATTTTGTGTATTGAAGCTTCAAAATTAAGGGAAATTAACACACAATTGATGAAATTATGTTGAAATGAGATAGGAAACAAAGTTTAGGAAGATCTAAACGTAGGGATGAAAATTGGTGAAAAAGTTACCCTTCAAAGTAAGGAATCACAGTTAGAACTAGCTAGCGAATACAAGAAAAAGTAGAAAGGGGAAAACTCATGTATACGACAAAAGAATGTCACTCGAGACAGAAGAATGAAAGGGGGTTCATAGAAATACAAAATTTTGAAATGAATAAGATTAACATGGCATAGGAATTACAGTAGTTACTGCTTCCAAAACCTAGGCTTTAAAAACATTATGTGAGTGAAATTTGAACTGCAACATCAATGTTTTAGACTTTTTCACGACTAAACCTAAAATTGTATCAACAGTGTTTGTTTACCATAAATTGGGAGAAAAGTACCATAAAGATTGCGACTGCAATTTAAAACCTTTTTTGAAGGAAAAAGCAAAGAAATTGGCAGTTGGAAGGAAGAGACAGCACAGGTCAAGCAAAATCTGATAAAGTATAATTCAATTGATGAATTATCTAAAGAGTTTGGAAGAAGAAAAAGTAAAATTCAGAAAGCCTTACACTTTGGCTAAGAGAACCATCGTAACTGAAACCAGCTTTTGATGAGTCAAACTCCAAACCCGGTTGAAAATACTGCGATTGGTGCAGCAACTGAACTGGAACCACTGCATAGTTCTGAGGGAAAGTGTTGTAGTTCTGCTGGTGCTGAAAAACGTTGCTAAACTGGTTATTATGGTGACCGCACGAGTTACAAACCGCAAGGTTCTCCAAAAACTCATCACCGTACAAAAAACCATTCTCCTCCTCTTCGTTGCCCTTCACAGGATTTGGCAACAACCACGAAGCAGCTTCAATCTCATCGTCATACTCATCAAAAAACTCCTCCTCTTCCTCTTCCACCTCGTTCACGAACCCGTGTTCCGGTTCGTGATCTGGTTCTCCCAAGAGGGAACCCGAGATGGGGAGAATGGGGACACGGTGGTGGCGGCTGGCTAGAGTGTTTGCTGAGTGAATGTCAGCATCACAAGAAGAACAAAGAGAAGCTGCGTCGGCTTTGCAAAGAAACGCTGCAGGAGCACGTTCACACGCTTCACACACCCACACACGCTTGTGCCTTGAGGCCACACGGTTAGCTGCATGGATACGAGCATCACAGGATGAACACAGGTAAGCTGAGTCTGCATGGCAGTAGAGTCTGCATGGCGCTGAACGGCACGTGTCGCAGACACGTGACCAGGTGCTGGAGCTGCCACCAGCGTTGTTGGTGCCTTCCTTCAACATGTTGTGTGTGAAGGGGTGGAGTAGTGTTTGTACTTGGTTGGATTTTGTGTATGTTTGTGTGTGTGTTTTGGAGGAAGGGAAGTGGAGAGGGTTTGTGTTTTGAGTTTGGAAGTGAAGTGAAGTGAGTGTGAGTGAAGAGTTGAGTTCAGTGAGCTGAACCAAGTAGTGTTGGGGGAGAATCAAGGGTGCCATCGTGGCACAAAGTGGCCTGAAAAAGTTCTTGCTTATCTAGTGGTTGGTTGTGTTTCAGGGTTGAATATGATAGACCAACAAAAATAAGTTTGATTGTTTTCAGTGTAATCAGTGTTGCCAAGTATATACATAATGGAAACAAGTGTTTTCAGTTTAATATAATTAGTAGCTTCAAGTATCAAATTTTTTTCTATACAACTGGATTAAACACTCAGAAAAAGTTGTCATCTAAAATTGTAAGTGTTATTTACTGGGAAGTATTTCCATGATTGGTACTAAGTTTTGGTCGGACCTGTGCACATTGCTTCTTTACCTTTTGGAATAACTAAAGAGATGTTGAGGCTTTTGTTCATCTTGTGGTGACTCAACTTGGAGACATGTGTCAATTTGGGTCCAGGTAGATTCTTTAGGCATGCAATGAATGCACCTGTCAAAATCTCAAGTTACTCCTTAATATATGCTCTTCTCTTGGTAAATTCATTGGTTGTGAGAGGTTTTAATCACTGTGTCAAGATAAGTAATTAATTTACATATAGAGTGTGGAGTGTATATGACTGTGACATATGAATCTTCCTCTCAGTGGGGAAGCAAGTGACATGTAGCACTACAAATTTAACAAATGCCGTTGCAGATATAGATCATTGCAATGTTCCTAAGCATTGTAGCCTTAAATCTAAAGTGAAATATGCAAGTGAAAATGTGCAATGCTACTATCACACAATGAGAATAAAGCAATCTCTTGCGTATTTGTTCTGCATGTATCTCGTTCCTTCCCTAAAGATTAAAAGTGCGCACACTTTTTTGGACCACTTACTTCCACTGACTTTGACCTAAGGAGTACTTTACCAATATTTGGACAAGCTTATTTCTACTCCAGTTCCAAACTCAACTTCAAAATAGTATCAGTGTTCTCACCTACAACTCCTACACACCATTTTCATATGATTTGTTTGTATGAAATCATTCATATTATACTACGAATTATTCAAATTTTCTCTTGTATTGTTAAAATGATTAACAAGTTAGAGGAATTCAATTAGCCAGTTACTGTTATTTTACTTTTTTCATGCATCAGTTTCGCAGAATTTTTCTATTTTGAGAGCATTTTTAAAGCATAAGAAGTCGTTTTTTTCATTCAAGTTGACATTAATTTTTAGAACACTCACAAAAACTATATTTAAGTAAACTAAACAACAAACACAAAACAAGCTTGTAATTTTTTCTTCTTTTAGACAAAATAGCATTTGACACTGCAATATACATTCTGAGGAAAAGAGAGATGGGAAGAGAAAAGATACACCGAAGAACTTGGAAGTGACATGTATGCACTTTAGTGTACAACGAGGCTCTTTGAATATTCCAACCACTCTACCCTTTGCAGTGTGTATCAACAGCTCTCTGGCGTCACTGTTTTCCAGCCATGAAACGTGAATTTTCCTCTTTGTGGAGGAGAATGGCGAGTGCTAAAGGTAACATGTAACCAATGGCATTGCAGATAGAGATTATTCTGATATTCGAAGACCATAACAACCCCAAATTTAAAGTCACTAAGCTCAGTGCAGTGTGAGTTTCTCTTTCTTCCCATTTTTGATCAATTTGAGATTACTAACATTCTCATCACACAATAAATAAAAATTAAGCATTGTCATTCATGCATGGTAGACTTTATCAAACCTTGATTTAAACTCTTTCACGTGTGTTTTTCTTTTTGTGAAATATTCATTTCCACGATGGCTAAAAGTGCAGCTAGACCGTTCTTTTACACTTTCATTCACATATGTGGCATATGCCATTTAGAAAGAGTGCAAAAGATTAACCATTTATGCTTGGAAGGGTCTCATTGATGCCCCTGGGGCTCACGCTATGATGAAGCATAATATAGTATTATCATATTTTCTCAACCTAGAAATATGAGAATTAAAGCATTAGTATCATGTTCATATTTATATATTTTCTCCACATCCAAACCTAAGTCCACAACAATACTTAATTAGAAGTATGACTACTATAAATACTATAAATATGAAGTTTTAGAGTGATCATGTACGGACTAGGAATGTGCCTTTTGCTCTGTTGTGAATTCCAAAAAATCCTTACATGTTGGTCTTCCGTGTAAAAGTTTCTCTAATAAGTAAGTATTCACTATTTGAAGTATTAAAGTATTGATTTGAAAAGTACCTCTTATAGGATGGTATCATGCTATTTATAGAAACGAGTGAGAGCGTTATTCATAAAGAGCCTCAATTATCACAACTTTTAAGGTTGATTGTGTGATAGTACGGATTGATTTAAGATACTTAATTAACGTGAATCATGGTTAACTTTAATTGTCATTTCAAATGCCTGAGAAGTATTTGGCATAGTATCTCAACACCTTCTCGACATATGCGTGATAGTACACTAACATCCCAGACTCAATAAGCCTAGCCTTAAGAGTTTTAAGTTTTTTGAAAGAAAATTGTATACCTTTTCTTTGTGTAGCCAAGACGTTCTTGACTTTCCCTATGCCATGTTGGACTAAGATGTACTCGTCCATCTTGTCTACTAGACCCTTGAGCTCAAGACTATAGGTTGAAGAGGTTTAAGAAAGATCTAGAGTTTTGAGGTGTTCCTTTATCGAGGTCCATGATTGATCTCATCTGGATTGTTTGCTATAGGGTGATCTTACGATTGGAAAGGAAAAAGACATGTCGATTAGACGTCGTGTTTCATGATCTATAAATAGAGGTGGGTCATTATCAGTTGGATCACATGTATTTTTTAAAGGATCTGAGGTTCATGATTCGAGATCCAAGTAGTGGCTAGGTGTAGACAATATTCTTTCGACCAAGGTTAGTCATGTCTTCTTCGTCAAGCTTTTCAAAGTCTTCAAATAGGTACTCTTTAGGGGATTCCAATGAGTTAGTAGCCATTGTAAGGGAGAGTTCGGCCTCTAGTGTTGGGGAGTGACAAGTAGATGCACCTAATAGGATCAAGACCTTAGTGAGTGACATAGCCGAGACTGCCTCCCTCTTTGGTTGGGTTATGAGTGCGTAGATACTGAGGTCACCTAATATTTCTCTAAATACCATTGGTCATCCATGATAGAGTCATATGCATGGTTTTCAAACTCATAAGTTGACTCATAAATTTGTCCAAGTTTATGTTACTACTGTCCTTGACCGAGTTGACTCGACGACAAACTCATTTTTGGAGTAAATATGGAAGCAAACTCAGTAAACTCAGTCAAACTCGCAAGTTTGCAAAAAAAGTTCCAAAACAACCCACACATTGGTCGTTTCAATTTCGACTTACTGTTTTCATACCTACACTAAAATGGATTTCATAACTAGACTGCACTACATTACATTTAGGGTTCTTGCGTCGCAATTTAGGGTTCTCGAGTCACGGTCTAGGTTGTCTTGTTGTCGTGCGTCACCGTCATGGATCTCGTCACCGTGTTACTATTCATTGTCGTTTGGGTTTGTCTTGCCTCGCCATCTTAATTTGTCTCTCTTCGTGTCATATAGCCTCGTCGTCTCGATTTGTGTCTCTTCGTTAGTCCCGTTGGCTTTGTCTCACCACTGTCGTTGTCGTTGTTGTGTGTGGAGGTCCTTCTCCATTGCATTTTTTTGGAGGTCCGTGGATTGCTCCCTCAGCCTACAACTCCTCCACAAGCTAATACATTTATTTTTAAGGTAAGTTTATATGTTTGTTTAGTTGCTTTTTTTTAATTTGGAGTGTGGCTAGCTGAAATAAAGTACAAATTAAAATTGCAATTGCATTTTTCTTTAGTAGCAGTGCTATCAAGATGTCGGGAAGTGGCTCAAATTGTACCGGTGGGAGTGTTGGTACATCATCTTCACTTCCACCTAGAAGTAAAATTGAGGCGGGAAATAGAAAATATTGGATGGAAACATGAAACAGATGTCTTAGGTAATCGAAAAAAAAAGTGAAATATAAATATTGTTCAAAGACATTTAATGGAGACATTTTCATATTCAAACATCATCTTGTTGGAAGTAGATATGATTATGAATCTTGTGTTTCAGTACCCAAAAAAATTAAAGCTTTAATGATGAAAGTTGTTTCAGATGCTAAAGATGTCTTGACCAAGAAAAGAATGTTGAATAGTCTTGAACAAATTGATGGTGGTAAAGAGAGTGAATAGAATTTAAGCAGTAGCAAGACACGTAAAAATAAATTTAGTGATAATGTTCAAGCTATTATAAACCAATTATCCAAGAAAGGTGATAAAGAAAAAGTGGATGCTCAAGTTTTCTGAATTTTTCTATACAAGTGTCATTCCATTCAATGTTATTAGAAATCCTACTTATGCAAAAATGTGTGACATGATTTCAAGATATGGTGTTGGTTCTAAACATCCATCATATCATGATATTAGAGAGAAACTTTTGAAAAGAGCACTGGACAAAACTGATGTATGCCTTTTAGAATACAAGGAAGATGGAAGAGAAAAGGTTACACAATTATGTCTGATGCGTGGACAAATAAGAAAAGGCCACTAGTAGAAAAAACACATTTGACATTAGTATTGAAAAACATTCTACATCAGTTCCAGAATCGATGTTGATGTAGGCGATGTAGAAAGTCCTAGACTTTCTACATCAGTTCTATAACCGATATAGTATGTGCATATACTACATCAGTTGATAAATAACTGACGCAAAATATCAATCCTAAGAGCGCTTAAGAGGAGATACTACATCGGTTGTGGCTCCCAACTGATGTAGTATCTACCCTATTACACTGGTTGTTACTCACAACTGATGTAATATCTCTATTTAAAAAAAAATAATCATAGTTTTCCAAAATTTTTGATAAATCTCTGCACAAGGAAACAACACAAAAATTTCCAGAATTTTTTTGACAAGTGTAGATATGTGAAATAGAAAAAATATGTCAAAAATACTAAAACAAATAGTAAATAATAGGATTTTGAAAAAAAAAATAGATTCTAAATACCCACTAGGTACTGCCCACGAACTTCATTACCACATTTCGAGCCACTTTCATTTTTGGAATGTCTCAATCTGAACTCTCTATCAGAAGTTATGGTCATTTGAAGTTTTTTCACCTTTTGGCAACTCAACATCTATTATAAATCTATCAAACATACACTAAATCAAGTTGCTGCTAAAAAAATTAGGTTAAAAAAAAATTCTAACCACTTTTAATGAATTTTACAAAAATGCTAACCTCTTGCAAAGAGAAGCAGCAAAAGGTGTCGAACCAAGCATTCACGGTGGAAAAAGGCTCACGCATCAAGTGTATAACATCCTTTAAAACCTGTAACATAAAAAAGTCAACAAACCACCTATGTCAAAAATGCTAAAGAAAGTAGACGAACGCAACGAAGGGACCAACCAAATAGTATGAGCAAGAGTGAAAACAACAACTCAAGAGCAGAGAATGCACCAAAGAGACTCAGCAATGCACGAGGGAAAAACAAATAATAAAAGTAGTGAAAATATTAGGTTAATAAATTCGCGTACTCACTCAAAAATTAAATTTTTTTCACAAGCTAGAGCATATTACATCAGTTGTAACGAGAACCGATGCAATAAACACTTTCTACATTGGTTTTAGGTAACAACCGATATAGTATCTAGCACCTATTACATCGGTTGAGACTCACAACAAAGTAATAGGTTCAGCGCCAAACCAAATTTTGAATTTTTATTTTTTAGTCTTTTCTACATCGGTTAGGAGTGTCAACCGATGTAAATGGGGTATATTACATCGGTTCGTGAGTAATTGGTGTAATATCTCTTCAATTAATTTCAAAAGTGTCACTGCGTTTTTGTTTACCTCGATTACATTTTAACCAATCTTTATCCTTTTGTAGTATGTATTTTTTTTACTAATGGGCGTTCAATTTGTAATTTTTTGGTGAATAGTCCTATAGGAACTATGTTTCTCTATTCATTGGATAACACTAATATTTCAAAAACTGGTGATAACGTATTTAAAATGTTGGATGATGTTGTAGAATTTGTTGGCGAGGAGAATGTAGTGCAGGTAGTTATTGATAATGCCACAAACTTTAAGGCAACTAGAGAGATATTAATGCAAAAAAGAGAACATTTATATTGGCCTGCATGTGTTACACATTATATTGATTTAATCTTTGAAGATCTTGAGAAGCATTTGAAGGTCCATGAAATAACCATTAATAAGGGAAGAAGGATCACAACCTACATTTATGGTAGAACACCTCTAATGGCATGTTGAAAAAGTTTACAAGGGGAAGAGACTTGATAAGGCCTGGAATGACTAGATTTGTCACATCTTACTTGACTCTAGCTTGTCTTCATGAAACGAAAGCATCATTGATGAAAATGTTTTACTCTAAAGAGTGAAAAACAAGCAAATTTGGAATATCATGGGAAGGGAGAGTTCAAAATGTCATATTCAATAGAAAACCCACAATGAGATTCATATATGAGGAGATAGATTGTGCAAAATAATAGATTAAATGCAACTTTAATAATACTAAGAAAAGGCAATGTAACATTTCTAAACTTTTTATCATTTTAAAATTAGTTACTTATTTATTTGTGTAATTATTTCTAATATAACATAATTGGTACTTTCATATTTATGAACGTGTTTGGAAAATCATTGATCAGAGGTGGGATAATTAGCTTCATAGGCCTTTGTATGCAGTTTCCTATTACCTAAACCCCCACTTGCACTATGAACCAACTTTTACAAATGATGATCTTGAGGTGAAAGAGGAGTTGCATATATGCATGATAAAATTGGTTAGTGATATTGCAAAAAGAAAAAAAAAATCAATTTCCAACTTCTTCAGTTTCACTATGCTAGTGGAGTTTTTTCTATGGAAGATGCAAATAATTGTAGGAAAATTATGCTCCTAGAGAATGGTGGGAGATGTTTGAGGATGGAACTCCAGACTTAAAGAAGTTTTTCATTCGAGTTTTGGGTTTGACTTTTAGCTTTTCAAGGTGTGAGCATAATCGGAGCTCATTTGATATAATAATTCAAGTTCATTAAGTTATTTAAGGTTTTAATTTTCTTTATATATTTACTATAATTTCATATTAAATTATAGGTTCATACAAGAAGAAGAAATTGTTTGCACTAGAAAAAGATAAATGACTTGGTTTATGTGATGTATAACTTGAAGTTGAAAAATAAACAAATTAGAAAAAATTTTGCTCTCCCATTTGATGACATTGAGTCTAGTGATGAATGGATAGTTGGAGAAGGAGATAATATTAAGGTTAAGCAAACTCAAGCTGAAGGTGATGGTGAAAATGTTGACTTAGTTGGAGCAAGTTTAAATGATCCAACTCTAGATGGACATGCACTTGATCTTGATAATATAGTTTTTTTTTATGACAATGTAGATTAACAAGTTTCATCTAGAAAAGAACTTGATGGTGATGAAGATGGTGACGAAGATGGTGGAGATGATTTTATTAGAGGATTAGATGAAAGAGACCTATAAAATTAATAGCATTTGTGTTTTTTGGTTATTTAATTATTATCTTATTATTGGTGTATTGTATGAACTTCTTTATTTTAATATTGTGGAATTTGTATTATGAATGTTTGTCTTTTTTGTTGAGTTTTTCTATCAAGTAGATTCTTATGAGTCTACATGTCGGATTTATGAGTCAAGTTTATAGACCTCTCACGGGTTTACGTGGACTCTCGAGTCCGATGGTTGTAAGTCACGAGTATGCTTATGCTCACAAGGGATGTCAAGGAGGGCATAGTAGCACTTGAGCGATGTATTGCCATTGACAATGTATGTCATGGTCGAGAGGGTAACAAATCTAAGTTCTTTTATAAGTATAGTTGTAAGTGTTTGGATGCCCATGTCCGATTAACCTTTGATGAGCTCACCCTGGGTGTTCTACGCACCCTAAACTGTAGCTCTAACTCAATTACACCCAAACTCATACACCTCATTGCAAGCCTTCTAGCTAATAATCAAGATGTTAGAGTTAAGTCATGCCCCCCAAGTGTTTTTACACTACTATAGTTCTCAACCGACCACCTTGGACGGCTCATACTCTCTAGTGGGATGACTCGATGCATACTTATTCGCGGCCCACACCTCGTTCTACAAAAATTTTATGTTTTTCAAAGTGATAATCAAACCCTCCGACCAAAAATACTTTTCTGATACGGGTAAACTTAAATTTCCCTTTTATTGGACTCAGAGTCTTGTTTGATATTAATCCTAGCTAGATATCATTAATGACCAAGGAGGATAAAAGGTTCTTTTTTTGTCTTAGATTTTTTCCTAAGAAAGTTGCCCACCTATGAGATATGGAGGATTCATCTATCCCTTCAACGATGGATGAATTTGAAGGGTATGTTTCATTTTTTTTTTTTTTTGTCTTTTTGGTCTATGCTAACTTTGTTGAATGATTTTTTCTTTTATTTTCAAGTATAATGACTCAAAATGCTTTGGACTTCATGCAAGTATTGAAGCAACTCCCATTGGAAAGAATTGGCCAACTAACAAGGGCCCTATGTTGACGACACCCCTACTCTGAAGGGGACTCTTACCCTTTTCCGTGATTGATCTCGCCCTCCTCTTTCGATGCAAAAGAAACACAAAAGAAAGTGTAGATCTAAGAAGCACTCGTCTCTAAGGAGGTCATCGAAGAAGTCTCAGCCTTCTACATTGGGTGTCGGAACAAGCAATGTAAGATTCGTTCTTAGCTAGGACATTGCATTTTATAAAGGTGTGAACTTCTCCTTGACCTCTTTTAAGAAAGGGGTAATCTCCTTGCCTTTATCGAAAGAACTCATGGCAGTATGACTGGAGATACAAAGTCGACTACTAGCCTTCACCTAGGTGCTTGGTGTTGAAATCTCCAAGGGTTGAGCCTCTGAATTGCTAAAATTCAAACAAGAGTTAACCGAGTCCAAGTTCACTAAAAGCTACTTTTGAGGCAAATGCCTTCCTAGATGAATTACTTAAAAAGTCAAAAGCCTACTGAGAGGAGATGACACATGATAGGACCTTTTGGAAGACGAGGTGCCTCCTCTCAGAGAAAAAAAGAAAAAATACTAGAGTCAATTTTGAATAATATAATAATCGAGATGAAGAAGCTTGAGCAAAAATTGATTGAGATAACCCATGCTCATGACGAGGTCCTCTTAAAAAAGGCCAAAGTGGAGGAAGAGCTCTCGACCTTCAAAGGGTACGTGTTTGGTATGCATCAAGCGACTTTCTTATATGGTATGTTGACCACAGAGAAGCAGTTTGATATTGGCAAGGATGCCTTCCAAGAACAATTGGTTCCAGTTGAAGACTTCCCAGTGAATGATGTTGCCACCAAGGAAAGTCCACTAGGGGAAGAGGTCGAGACCAAGGATGGTGAGGAGAATGTCAAGTAATTCGATTGTTTTCTTTTTTTACTTTTCGATGTAAATGTTTAAAGGAATTTTTTTGTAAAAGTATTTGTTAAGATCAACACCCATTAATTACGAGGGATTGCTTGATACTAAAGATTCATTGGCCAACGCGGGATTAATGTGATCTGTATAGGGCCAACACAAGTTCTGGCGAAGAACACGAAGAAACTTTCTTGGTTAAATTCATATGCTAAACAAAAATTCTTGAATAACTGATTTTATTAGTGTCTTGTTTAAATCTTCTCAGCCAAAATCCTCGTTAGAGAAAAAAAGAAAAAAAAAAACAAGCAAGACTTTGAAGGTTATTTACAATTTAACAAAAATAAAACTTGAGTGGGTGGCATTTCATGTCCACGAAATCGCTTTGCCAGAAAGGTATTCACGACAATATGTTCCATTTTTCACAGGATTCTAAATCTGGAAAGGTCTTAACCATTTGGCTGAGAACTTCCCTTCAGTATTTCTTGCATCACTCCTCATCCTCCACACGAGATCTCTTGGATGAAAACTCTTTGGCTTAACCTTGAAATGATACCTTCTTGTTGCCCTAATCTTGTTGGCCTCTTCTCTTGTCTTAGCCTCGTCTCTTAACTCGCTGAAGACGTTGAGATTAGTAACTAAACTTCAATTGTTTATGTCCACGTCGAATACCTACCTTTGTAGGAAGGGCTCGCCGACCTCTACCAGGATCATAGCATCAATCCCATATGACAAATTAAAAAGAGTATTTTAGATTGTTAACTGAGAACTTCACTGATATACCTATAACACCTCAAGTAATTCCTTTGTCTATTTTTCTTTGGCGAAACCTAAACATTTTTTCAACTCGTTCAATATCACCTCGTTGGTGGCCTTAGCTTCGCCGTTTGATTTGTGGGTCTTTTCTGGTATATTGCTCAAAATTCTCATTTCTATTCAATGTAAAATTAGATTCACACTTAGATTCTTAACTGTGAAATACATCTAATTATATCATATAGAGTACATAAAGTTTAGTAACATTTCATCATCAATCAGTGAAACACAAACATATGCAAAGAATTAGCTTATAAATCCATACAACTAAGCGTGTTAATTATGTAACAATATTCAATGAATATATATTTTTGACATAATCGCATGTGTTTCTTCCACCAGAACCCTATTCAGATAGGATATGAAAAACTATAGCACGTAATATTTTCCTTCCCAATCTCAATGCAACTACACATCTGTAACGCTAACTCAAGACCATTAATTAAGATGAAATAATTTTACAAACGGTTAATATTTAACAAAAATGTAACTATATATTGATAAATTGATCATAAAATTTAGAAACTATAATAATTTAATTGAAATCTTAAAATTCTAAGAACCTGAAACCAGAAGTAAAGGAAAGAAAATTTTAACCTATTAAAAGGGAGTTCTTTTCTTGTCTTCAGAATCAATTTCGAGGGTGGAAGTAGCTGTCTGAAGCTCATCTGATAGTTGGTGAATATTATTGAGATATCCAGTAGATCAGCACAAGGAAGAGTATAAATCCGTACAAATGGGTAACAACAACGTCCACATTTTTTGTCTAAACTTCATTCCATGTGTACTTCAATGCTTTTAAAAGTAAAAAAGTGCAGCCACTTTTGAGGACCACCTAGCTACACTTTAGGTCTTTATATGGTGTTTGGACTAGCAAATTTACAGAGAATAAAAGGTCAAACATGTTGAGCTATATTTAGTTTACATTACCAAAGAGAAAGTATTATGAAATTAAAAATGAATGACTACCCTTTTAATTTTACTAATTATCTAATTTTTGAAAGTTAATCTAAAAAGTATTTATGCTTATATATCCCTTCACATGAGAGTATTTGTGCAATTTCTAATACAAAGAATATTCTAACCACTCAACACAGCTGTGAACTTTGGTTTGGTTTCTTCAATGCTTTGCAATTGCAACCATGAAATGTGAATCGTCCTCTTGTGGGGAAGAAAAGTGAATGTAACAAATGGCATTGCAGATTTAGATTATTCTAATATTCCTAGACCATGACACCTAAAATTTAAAGTGAAAAAGTGCAACTAAACTTCTCTTTTCATCCTCACTTTAAGATTTCAAATTACCAATTTCATCTCTCACAATGGGTATAAAGCAATCACATGGAAGAATCTCATATGATGTTGAAAGATAGTATAATTTTAATGTTTTGGTTTTCATATTTTTAGGTAAAATATTCATGTCCACGAAGACAAAAAAAAGTGCAAGCAAACTTTGCGTTCGCACATTCAATCACAAAATATAAATGGTATATCCATTTAGGAAGATGGCAAAACAATTTTCTTTATTGAAAGTTCGATTCCCCGGAGGAACTCACTTTTTCTAGTGAGTGTTATATTCATGGTTTTTTGTTTTTGTCTTTTGTTTAAGATTGAAATTGAAGTACTTGTATGGTATTAATTCTTCTAAACTGCACTAATGAAATTATTCTTTCAATAGTCGTGAATTTGTTTCTAGCCATACCTACAACATAAACCACATCGACCCAAATCATATTACGTACCCTAAGAATTTGGTGATTGACATTCTTGATTAGAGTAAACAATCAAGTGGAGTGCTTAAGATACTTTCATAAATTATGATTGAGTCTAGTGATTCAACACCTCTAATTAGTCTCAATTGATTTGGTAAGAGTTATTATCTACTCTCATGGAAAAGTGACATTTCATGCCTCTATATCTTTTAATAAAATAAAATTAATAAAGATGGTTACATCAATGGTTTGTAATGTGTTGTAATCTTGAAAAGTGTGTGGAATTACTTTTAACATTTAAATAATTTATTTTTATTTTTTTAATTTTAAAATACAATTAAAAATAAAATATATACAAATGGAGAATCATTTGTATACCATGTTATATATGGCAAAGAATAATTAAGAAGGAAAGATTATTTTCAAGAGTAATCATTTTCTCATTGAGAAGAATAAAGGAAAAAAGATGTTACTTATAAAGTAAAATTATAAACTAATATATTTAGAAAAAGATCAATAAAGTTTTATATTAAAAATAAAATATAATTAAATGTTAAAAAAAGTTTACATATCGCCTTTAAGTTAAACAAATTTTCCCGTTACAAACCAATTACGATTTTTTTTACACATTACAAACTGATTACCCATTTATAAAAAAATAATTAATTATTTGATTATCTTTAATATCCATAGTTGTATAAAATAATTTATATGTACTTAACAAAATATTTTCATTTTATGCAATCTTCCATAGGTTTAGTCATATTACATATTTACTATTCACAGTTATAAAACTTAATCAATTAGTCAAGTCAATCAAAAATTTGATTACTCTTAATTCATCTATTAATGGTCATTCTTTATATATATCTTGTGAACTTTTGAAGAATAACATTACTTTTTGCTTTTGTAATTGTGTAGTCATTAAAAAAAGTTTACCTTAGAAATTATTTAATTTATCTGTGTTCAACCCTACTATTTTGCTGTGTGAATTTTTATAATAAACTAACACAACAGAATTTTAATTCTCTAAGGAATGTTTTATAAAAAGCAAAAAGAACAAAAAGTTGGGTTTGGACATAGAGGGTGCTTCCAGCAAAGTCCTTTGAAATTTAGTTGGGGCATTTTTGCTTTGTGCACCTTCATCATGTCCTGACGCAGTTCAGTAAATTTCATAAAGAAGAATGAAATCTTAAAAATAATTAATTAAGCAAAGAAGGATCAAGAAGATAATTTTCAACTATAATGAAGAATTACTTCATCATCGGGAGTGATTATTTTAGTTGGTTTATTTAGGATCTGGTTGACTTATATCTTTGATGTTTGATTTCTTCAAAGCATAAATAAGATTTCAGTTTATGAAAACATACCTTTCTAATTTTATTTTATAAAAATAATTGAACGCATAAGACTTAGAATCTTCAAAACTCTTGAGAAAATATGGTTGATGCATAAATCACATAATCTTATCATCTACTCTGACAATTTAAAACCCAATTAAAATAAATAGAAGATATGACAGTTAAAACAAACTATTCCTCCAGCAGCATATGAAAGTTAACATAAATCACTGTCATGTTTGATTCCCTTCTCGTTTTTAGTTAACAAACTATTTTACATAATAACCCCATACACTCCACAACCAATTCCTCATCAAAAACTTATTAACTTAATTTGTTTCCAAAACAAATGTTTTAAGATCCAAAAAACAGAGACAACTTTCGTTTTCATCTTTTCATCATACCCTGCTTCAATTCTACACACTACTCTGCCCTACAACACCCCTCCATCAGCTGTATATGAGTAATCTTAACCGGATAGCTTTTTAAAATTGTTTATATCACACCCTAATAATGCAACTTTTAATTGTGACTCTGAATATTAACCACGTTCATCTCCCACCACAGAAAAAAGTAATTTCAGCAAATACTTCATTCCAATGCATGTTGGATTAGTAAATTCAGAGTAAAACATTTCAATAAAAAAAAGTCATAAACAACACAAAATTGTAAATCCAATCTCAAAATGATGATAACAGAAAAGATATCCAATCTAAATAAAAGCAGAACGGTCTACTCTACTCGTCTACTTCTATTGTTCCCTTCTCACTGACGTAAATACCATCAAGGAACTTCCGAATATCCTTGTTTTTAACATGGCATTTCTGTAGCAAAGCAAACAAATGCAAAACACAATTAAAGTCTAAACAAGAGTAAATCAGAGAAGGGTTTGGGAGAAATAACATAAACATACCTGATTAATGAGAGCACAAGACCTGGAAACAAGCTCTATGTCATTTCCATCCAAAACCAACTCATCCTTCACCTTTTCAGATCGAACAACAGACACACCCTCAAGCATATCCACTTTCCTCACCTGTAACCAAATTTTATTGAGATAGTTCATCATCCACCATTGTCACACCAATAAAATTCATTAAATATTTGACAAAAACATTAGCAAACTAATCAAAATCATAAAGATCTAATTTACACAGCTGAAATTTAGAAGACAACACTTAGAAACCTATTTGCGTAATTTTAACTTCAGAGCGCATAAGATTAAGATTGCAAACTTTTACATCATATAATTAACCAACATGTGGCGAGTAAATCAAAATTGCACAATAGTGATACAACCTCAGATCTAATTTAAAAATCAGAAGACTAAATTCATGCAAATACAATACATGGTAACCTAGTTTGCATTATTTTAACTTCAAAGATCAAAATCACATCAAAATCACACAAACATTACAATCCATTAAACTAAATACTAACAAAACTACGAGTGTAAATAAAAATCGCACAGTAATGATACCAAAAGACTAAACTTTACAATTGAAAAATCACATAAACACAACACTTGCGAACTAATTTGCTTAATTTTAACTTGAGAAGTCAAAATCACACATTCTGCAACACATGATTAAAAATGGAACTTTTTTCTGATCAAAAGAAATGTATTACTCAAACTCACGCGTTTCATTGAATTTCTTTTCTGCAACATTGGTAGAGAAGGTTTCAGATTATCCACTAAGAAACTATACTGGTGCATAACACTACTAAATACTTTTAATTCTGTAAAATAAATGTTATTTCGTCTGTGAATATTAAGGACAAGTGATTTAAAACTTGGAAGGATAAAAGCAAATCAACAAAACTTATAGAGACCAAAATAAACAGAAAAAGAAAAAAATCAAAAACTTGCTAATCCTAAGCAACTAAATACATATTTAAATAAATAAATAAATAAATAACTAAGAAATTAAATAAAATAAAAATAAAAAATAAACCTTCTTCTCGCCAAGGAAGTTTCGGATTTCGATGGACTTGTTGTTGTTGCCGATGCTGGCGTTAATGGGAAAGTGAGCGTAGACGAACCTCATCTTGTAGCGGTAGCCCTTGGTGACGCCGGTGATGAGGTTGTCAACGTGGCTGAGGGCGGTGCGAATGGCAGCGGAGGTTTTGCGAGATCCGAACCACGCATCGATCTTCAGCTTCTTCTTGCCGTTCTCGTCCGTTATGAGCTGAAAATCGAGGTTGAGATGTTTGAAATCTCGCACCAATTTTCCACGAGGTCCCTCCACCTCGATCACCTTCGCGTGAACCTTGATGCTCACGCCGTCGGGAATGTTCATCGTCTCCGAAGATAGAATCGTCTTCATTTCTCCCTCTCTCTCTGTCTCTCTCTCACAGACACAACCCTAAACACTCCTCAGAAACAAAACCCTAATTCGCTACTTTGCGCTTCACTGTTTTGATCTTAAATTGGTAGCGATTGGGCTAGGTCCAGTTACCAGGCCGCATATTATTAACTTTTTATTTTAAATGTGATACACAAAGAAAAATAAGGCAAGTACTTCCTGAACCTCCTCACTTTTTAACCTGCACCCATCCGCTCTACTAAATGACAAAAATGCCCTCCTGTGTTTATAATTAAAATCTAAGGTATTTCTTCTCCTATCGGAACCTTGGTTCACGGTTCTGACTGGGCTTTGCTCCCTACGTTGGTTTCCTTGGTGCTGATTTTGCACTTGTGTATGTGGTTAGTAAATTGCATTTGTTTCTTGTAGGGAAGACTTACGAATGTGGTCTAGAATAGCGAGGTGGTTGATGTAAAATGTCTTCGATTCAGGATTATGAAATATGTTTTCAAAATATGTTTTTCTGAAAATATTTATAGAATAAGATTTTTTAAATAGCTTTCTAGAATAGGCTTTTCAGAAAATGTTTTTGGAATAATAATTTTGAAAACATATTTCAGAAAGATTATTCTAGAATTTTTTTTTTTGTTTTTTATTATGTTTGACTATTTTGAGATGTTAAATATTGATTTTATTCAAGTCTATATAGAATATTAAAAGAAGAGGTTCTCAAATCAGTATGTCCGTTTGCATATATTGGACGAAGAGAGTGGGTTGGTATTAGTAACATTGTTTACTCAACAAATCAGCCACCACTAACAACCTTTCTTCCATGGACCAATGCATTTCAAATGAAACTACCAAGGCATTTCTGGTATTTCCAAAATTGTGGAGGTGCAGGTTCGAAATGATCGGTGCAGAAAGCAATCGCCAAAAAATTTAAAAGATAAAAGATCAAGCAACTAAAATTGTGAAAGAAAAACTAAAGATAAAAGTTAAAAGTTTTAAAAAAATATAGGAATCAAATTTATAATCATGTTTTTATTTTATAATGACTTTATAGTTTCTGCCAAATGGAAATCAGCTTTTTCGTTATTTTATTATTGATTGGGAAGCAAAAAAATGTAAAAAAGTAATGTAGTTTTCATAAGTATTGAAAGAAATATAAAATAACTTATTTTCGTAACGTAGTTTTTGTATAAAATAATTATTTTCTTGTATTTTATAAACTCGTACATTTCCTTTAGAATGTAATAATTGTTCCAAATATAATAAATTAGTTTGTTTTAACAAACTTAAATTCAAATAGAAAATGGAATATATATATATATATAAAGTCCATCCCCACTCATTTTTTACTTATAATAACAGACTTGAGTTCCGTATCTAAAAATTTCTTTAAATAAGCTTTTCAAATAAAACATTAAATGTGGGTCTAGTATGTTAAAAAATATAGTAGATGCTCAAATTTTCATTAATTTATTCAATTGAATCTATTTTATTTTCGAGGATCAGTTTTTTAGTTCACTTATATCTAATTATTATGCTTTTACGTAATTTTTCTTTAGCTTCTAAGAAACTTTTAACTTTCTTGACTTCATTAATGGAATACTTAATGATCATATAAAGTCTAGATAATTATCTACATATAAAAACTGTGTTTAATAAGTGATATGTGGAATTACAAAAAAAATATAGATTATAACATTTTCGTAATTTGGTAAATAAAAAATACATTGTTGACTAGTAAAAGCAATGTTCAATATACATTTTTTCATAATTAATATAAATAAACAATATCAATAAATTTTCCATCACTAATTTTGTATGAATAACTATTGATTCATATATTCAAATAACAATTTATATTTATATTTATTTCTGACTAATTAATGTCAAATTTGTACCTAAAGGGGGAAACATTTTCTAATTGTTTTTGTTTTCTTGTTTTGAGAATCACTGGAAACAATTTAGCTTAGAATATGTTTGACGAGCTATTTTTTATAGAACTTTCAAAAATGAAATTACGAAAAAATTGGAAATGAACTTTTATAAATTAAGATTAATTTATATATAGACTAATTTGTAGAAGTTCTTATATATAAACTTTTAGTTTTAACTTGTGTACAAATAAATTTTAAATAAAATAAAATAAGAATAATTAATAGAAAAAAATCTTCCCATTCTAGTTATGTCAATTTTTCAAATTACTTTTAAAAGCTAAAATACATCTTCCAGTGATATCTAGAATTATTGATAATCATTTTTACATATGTTAATTTCTTTTCATTAACTTATAGTAAAAGTTTATATATAGATTAAGTTTAAATTTAAAAAAAATATATATATCATAATGCTCTAAAATTTTATCGAATTGTAAATATAGTATTTTGTTTACTATATGATATGATATAGCAAAAAATGATTAAAAATAATATTTTAAAATTGATAATAGTCCCATACTAAAATCAAAATTTCATAAATATACGATGACACTGTTTATTTTCCTTTTCTAGTTTTAACCAATAATAAAAAGATGTGTTACAAAAATAAGTACTATTAAAGTATTTTTATTTATTGTTGTTAATATAAAAATAATATTGTATGATTAAATAACATATTTGTTAAACTATTTAATAATATTGGAAAGCATTAAGTAATTTAAAACATGTATTAAAGAGATATTGTCGCTTGATGTTCTCTGCCATACTCCTTAATATTCTATAAAATATTTGAAGTTATCAAATATATTCTTCCATTTTCAATTTTTTAATTTTAAATGTAAAACTCGTTATATTAAAAAAAATAGAAAACTATATAATATTTAGAGTAAAAAAGAAATGAGTATCTCACAAACATTATGCCCTAAAAAATTATTTTATCTAGAACTTGTTTAAATAAAAAAAAAATGAAAGAACAAATAGACAAACACTAAAAATCTCAAAGGAAGCAAAAGTTTTAATAATTTTCTTTTAATGATTTACGTGACTCCAACGATTCGCATAGATAATTAAATATAATCTAGTATGGGATATGTGGGTTGGAAAAACTAAGTTTGCTTTAAAAAAACTAAATAAATAAATTAAAAATACAAATTGGTATTGAAATAAAGAATAAACAAAAAATGGTAAAATGACGAATATCTGTAATAAATTTATGGTAAGCATGAAACATAAGAAAATAGAAGGCAAGTAAGATAATTTTTAGTAACCTTCTCACTAAAAACCTGGCAAAGGTTTTCATTTAATTTCTCTTAACTTTACAAAACTTTGCACTACAAATTCATCCTCAACAAATAAGTATATATACATTTGAAAAAGCAAAACCAAAAAAAAGCCCTTTTTCACCTTTGAAGGCTTCTTCTATCATACAACATATAAATGGACTCAATGATCACATGTTCTTCAATTTGATATACTTTCTTTAGGAAGCTAGAAACCCAAATGAGAAAGAAAATCAAAGTGGAAGTAAAAGAACTAAAAATGACTATGAAAAATTCATCTGGGGCCTGAGAGTTCCATTGCTTGAACCAACAAAGAAGAGTCATCAGTGAGGTCAGAATACCTATCTGATGAAGAGAGTTCATGTGGTTTGTTGCATTTGGTGGTGTCAGCACTTTGAGAAGCTTCCCATTTCTCTGCAAGGCCATCACCTTCAAGCATGCGTACAACTTCAGACATCCGGGGCCTGTGGCCAGGAAGATATTGTGTGCACAAGAGTGCCACTTGAACAATTTCCTCAAGCTCAATCCTGTCATAGTTGTTCATCAGATCCTTGTCCACAAGCAACTCAAGCTTCTTCTCTTGATGGATTTTCCTTACCTGGGTGAATATGTCAATAATGTATGTAAGGACTTGGTGTTTGTTTGATAGTTGTTTCAAAGGTATCAAACATTGGTTTTCACATTCCAATGCACAAAATGTAGAAGTAAAAATATCTCCAATTGAAAACAAGTAGGTTATGTTCAACTGAAATGTGATCCAAACACATTAGAAACTTTGAAAAACAACATAATTTACTCAAATGAAGGGGTGTCAAAGGGAGCCAACCTGGCTTACACAAATTGGCTCACCACAGGTTGAACTAAAAATTAGTCAACTTAACTCGACTCACTCTTTAGTGAGCCAAAAATTTTGTAACCCAATATAATTATAACAATACAATTATAACAATAGATTGAAAAGTGGATTGACTCTACTCATATAATTATAACAATACAAACACAGTGTTCAACTATTACACCAAGCATTAATCACAATAAAGTAAGATTATAAAGATAGTAAGTGAAAATCAGAATGTCAACCTGCATAGTTGGCTAAACAAATAAATTAAACATCCAAACACTATTGAACAACATTCTAGTCTTTCAAAACACTAAATTGTCAACCTACATATTTAAAAGTAGTAGACAATTATGATGAAAAATGATAAAAGATGATAAATAATTGTTGTTGGTGAGTTACTGGTTAACCCACCTCTAACCTGGTTAGAACCCGTTCAACCAACAGGTTAAGTAAGCTGAGTTCAATTGTAGTTGTTCTAAATCTGATTAAAGGGTTTTCAAGGAAAGAACATAATTTACTCAAATGTAGTAGGTTATTTAGTGGATTTTCTAGGAAAAGAACATGTTGGTTACTTTTGACAATTGATGATTGTGTTTCCAAACTCACATTGGACTAATAGCGTGGTTGTGAACTCACAATTCCAAGTGTGAGTTTCTGTGTCACATTGAGTAGGAATGAATAAAATAGACAAAGAAACAAGACTCACAAACCCGTTGCTAAAGTATTGGATTGGAAGTGGGGTCTTGCCCTCTTATATGTAATGCCCTTGGCTCATTTATGCCAAATCTCCTTGGCATTACCTCTTGCAAGAATCCAACAATAAGAACAAAAGCTTATTTTAGCTTTTGGAAAAACTCAATTCTTAGTAAATTGCAACCAACTTTAATTTTGTAAATCAAGTTTGCAAATGTTCGTCTAAACACGAAATTACCTTATCTCTTTAAAAACACAATCACAAGTCCTCTTTGTGCCAACAAAGTGGGAAAAAGGAACTTAAATTAACAACAAAGGGAAACAAACTTACCCAATCAAGCATGGCTCCTTTTTGGTTGGCTGCTTTTCCAAATTCCAGTGCCCTCTGGCCTGTGATCAATTCAAGAAGCAGAATGCCAAATCCAAAGACGTCAGTCTTCTCAGAAGATTGCCCTGTGGATAGATACTCTGGTGCTATATGCCCCACCGTGCCCCTCACTGCAGTTGTAACATGTGAATCTTGATGATCTAAAAGCTTTGCCAACCCAAAATCCCCTACCACTGCCTCACAATAGTCATCAAGCAATATATTTGCAGCCTTCACATCTCTGTGGATTATCTTTGGATCACACTGCTCATGAAGGTATAGCAGTCCCCTTGCTGCTCCTATGGCAATTTGCTTCCTTGTGCCCCAATCCAACACTGGCTTACCTGCAAATATCCATCATGGTGCATGAATCAGGTACTCAAATTAGCTAGCATGCTAGTATAAGCCTTGAGCTTATACTAGTAAAAGAAAGTCTTGAGACTGTAAAAGAAAGTGATTATCTCTACAATTGAACTCACCCTTGAGCCTAGAAGCAACACTGCCATTGGACATGTAAGGATAAACCAAAAGCCTTTCTGTTGGTGTCATGCAAAATCCATACAGTTTGAGGAGGTTTCGGTGCACAGCCAAGCTGATCATTTCAACTTCAGTCTGAAACTGAATATCTCCTCCAGTGGCACTGCCATCTTTAAGCCTCTTGACTGCCACAAGAGTGCCATCTGGGAGAATTCCCTTGTAGACATTTCCAAAACCACCCTTGCCGAGAATGTTTTTGTTGCTGAAGTTGTTAGTAGCAATCTGGAGTTCTCTTAATTGGAACCTCTTCAAGTTTCCAAGGTAGACTTCTTCATGATGCTGGTCTATAGTGATTCAGAATTAAGACAGAAATTGGAGGAACTATTATAATTGGACCAAATATATTCAGAATTTAAGATAAGTACAAGTACAAGTTACAACCCTTTATAGCATAATGAAGATGCATAATTGTAAGCTTCAAATAAAGGTTTTTGATGGGAAATATACCTTTAACATCAAAGAATGACTGTTGTTTACGCTTGTGCCTCCTCCATAGAACAAGTCCAAGACCAAAAACTATCAAGCAGAGGCATCCAAGACTCAGACCAAAGGCAATGGCCATTTTTTGAGCCTTTGTTCTACCAGATGGTAAAGCATCTATGGAAGCAAAGAATTTTGCTATCAACATTAGTACAATTACTATAAAAAAAATTATCTAAGATGAGAGAAAGTGTTGTTTGGCAAAATCATTCAATTTAAGAAATTCATGAGCCATTGTGAAGGGATCTGATCTTACTCTCAGAACTGTTCAAGTTCATTGACATGGGCATAAGTGTCATCCCATGGCAATTTTTTTCTTTTTCTGTGGTGCAGACTAAAGGGTTTCCTACAATACTGAAACAACCCAAGGGAATAAGAAAGTTTTGAAGTCAGTACAAAATTTTAATGTATTTTGAAGACGTCATCAAAGAGAGACAAAGTTTTACCTGAAGGATTTGGCCAAAATTCTAGGAATAGGGCCACTCAGATTATTGTAGGACAAGTCACTGAATAGAATCACAAACAACAACTCATCTTTGGAAACACAAACAGAATTAATGCACAAGAGAGAAAAAGAAAGTTGTCATGAAGATTACAGAAAAGCAAGCTGCGCCATGTTAGCAAGTGACACTGGACATTCTCCATCAAAACTGTTATTATTAAGCCTCCTGAAACCATTTTAATAACCATTTAGCTCAAGAAACGGGGTAGAAAAAACACTGACAATATGATGCATTCTAAGGTTCAATCATAGCTCATAAATGCTTACAAGTACTGCAGGCTTCTCAGGTGACCCAGAGAGGGAGGAATTTCCCCATTGAAGAAGTTGTCAGAGAGATCAAGAGTTTGAAGCTTGGAAAGTTTTCCTATCTCTGAAGGGATTGGTCCAGTTATGTTATTATTTTGCAGCACCCTGAAAAGTAGTAAAAAATACCTATCTTAGTACTGATGAAAGTAATAAATGTAAGAAGCAACCATCTTGAGAGTTATAAAATTCCCAGTGCTTTCTGATTCTTACACAGTCTGAAGATTTGTCAGGTTTCCTATGTTTGGAGATAGAACACCAGATAAATTTTGACTGGGAATGCCCCTAGACAAAGCAAAACCAGGTTCATCAAACAGTTAAAACATTTTCCTATACAAGCTTGAAACTTGCTCCTGTAACATTTTATCCTTTGTTCTGAAACTGTTCCAACTTGAAAATGTAGAAGAAGAAGATTGAAGAGAGACTCACAGGCTAATAACAAGATTCTCGGAGGAACACGTAACCATATTCCAGCTGCATGGATCAACAGCATCCGCGTCCCAATTATCTAGAATGCCATGGGGATCCACAAGAAGAGCTTTTATGCCCATTAAAGCTTGCACTACATCAAGAGAGACAAAAGACTCAGTTCTAAATCGTCCTCAATGAACTGATTTGAAGACATAGAAAGTTAAACTTTTGCACAAATCTATGGAACTAGAAAGGACAAAAGTTCAACTTTACCTTCAAAGTTTACTCCCTTAGGAGAAAGCAAAGCATTGGAAGAGCTCCAAAACCAGAAGAAAACCACTAAACAAATAGCAGCTTCTCCTCCTCTTGGCTTTCCCATTCAATTGAAATACTCCAAGAACCAAAATCCAAGTACTGGAAGCACCTGATTGTAGTAGTAGTAGTAGTACTGAAGGATAAATAATGAGGCTATAACAACAGTTCTCAAATGAGTGAGTGTTCTTTCTTTCTTCCGCAGTGATTTTCAAAATAAGTGCAGCAGAATCCCATTCACCAAAAATCTTGTGTCAGACCCAACAAAATAAGACAGGCTTTTGATAATATAAAGGGAACTAGCATAGCATGCCTGTCATAGAGCCAGGTTTTGTGTAAACAAGATAATGTGTGGTTATGCCCTTGAAAATGAACCAATTGAAGGTAAATTTCAAATGACACATGGCAGGGAGAGAACATGGCAAGGACAGAATTGGCAATTCACTTCAGTCTTAATCATGCACTTGCCAAGGAAACAAAAGGAGCTTTAACAATAATTTATTCACACTAAAGTAAAGCCAAACAAGCACACTGGACAATGAGAGAGAATTATATTTTACACATTATGCAGATTCACATCAAACCATGATAATTTTTTCTCCTTGTTTTGGTGTATCTATAATCAAAATCCTTGCTTATTTTATTCCTCACATTTACCTAGATATGGGCACTTGCAAGCTACAAACTTTGTATAGTATGTGATGAATTGCTTAGAAAACTTAACCTATAAGTTGATTAGCTTATGCATTAGATTGTAATATGCGCTTGGGGCTATGAAGAATCCAACATTCTCTGGGTTTGGCCATTCAGTAAAGTTCCAAAACCCCAAAATTTATAAATCAAAAGTATTAAGAATGTGAGAATCTCGAGGAAGTGGGGTTTATGGGGGACTCGAAATTGATGATGGATTTGGCCACCCACTCTACCATGACCCCCCATGAATATATCTCTTTGTTGGCTTTCTATAATGTTAATTTTGTTATATGTGTATATTTTCATTCACACACCTTCATCAACAATTACATTGAAATATACAGCATTTACATTCAGATTACCCTAAAATTTTATAACAGTAAGATAAGAGGAAGAGTTGGGCCAGTTTGGTCTATTCCCTCAGAAAAAGATCCATTCTCTTAGATTTGTTCAAAACTGGTAAATTTTTGTACAGTAAAAGCTGCCACTCTTCTCTCTCCTTTCAAAGAACCACACATATTTTTCCATTAATCATGTCTTTTTCTTTTTGATATCAAGTCAAGTCCACTTCATGGTCATCCAAGAAGCATGCTCAATTATAGTGGGACAAACTTCCTTTGCTTTTATTCTTGCACCAAGAAAAACAAATCTCCAAACTATAACTTACCTACGTCATTTTAATGTTATATGTTACTATCATCTTGAAGAAAATAAGTATTTTCTTCTTTTATATATATATATATATATATATATATACTTTATGTAATATTTTTAATTCATATTTGAATCCAAAAATCATTATCATATAGAGCCAATATCTTTAAATTCAATTGATGTATAAATTATACTAATAACTCTAACACATTTAAACAGTTTTTTTGTTTGATTGTGATATTTACCCTATTCTAATATTTATTTTTTACTAAGATGCAAACATATTCATTATTGTGTATTGAATTTTACAAAAGGACTTGCCAAATTTTAATGCAAGCCTGATTTTGTTGTGTTTCAAACCAGTTTCAAAATTTAAGCCCATTAATGAATAATAAAAAAAATGTAACTATAAATCAAATAAAATCATTAAAATAAGGTTACTGTTTTTAGATAAGAACCTATATTGTTTACTTTTACCTAATTTGTAAGTCCAAGTACATATTTATCTTTTATCAAATGGAAATTGTACGATAGCCATTACAAAAAAATGGAAATTGTACAAATTTATATAATGACATTTTATGTCTATTGTGCTACAATAATTTATTATAAAAATTTAATTATCAATTTCAACTATACTCTCACATCTAAATGATTGATGTACAATTTTCAGAAACGACAAGAGAACAAAAAAGGAGTATTGATGTTGCTGCAATTTCTTTTCATCTTAATTTTTAATTATATTTTGAATTTTTGAAATTACAGTGAACCTCAATTTTATCTTTCAAAATTTTGAAAATATTTTAATTACTCAAATTTTAGAAATACATATTTGTAAGTCAAAGTACTGAAGTTGCAAGAAAAATATTTATAACTTTTAAATATTAAGTTGAGTAAGGTTTAATTTTTTTCAAAAAAAAAATATTTATTTATCTTATTCAACTCCATCTCATTAATAAAACATTCAATCTAGTTAATAACGTAATCATTTAATGGTTTACTTTGCACATAATATAATTAATACTTAATGTATAACAATAATCTATAAAACTAACAATGTAATTTCAATAACAGATTTATATTATTGCATATTCAAATTACTCAATTAAACCTTTGATTAATGGACATACTAAACTAAACCAAATATACAAATAGCAGGACAAAAGTAACTGAGTCCTTGAGAAACTAAAGTGATATTATTTTAGAAAGTAAGATACTTTTAAAAATTTAAAAGTTAAAAGTAAGATTTATCTTCAGTTTTTGGAGACTAAATATATAAATATAAGCACTTACAAGATTGGTGAAGATGCGTTCTGAATCACGATTCCTTTGAAAACAATGATTTTCTCCCACAACACTAATAATGGTGTTGCTATGAATTGGTCACACCGTCAAAGGAACATTTGCTTAGGACAATAATTAAACTACGTTGTTTTGAAGATAGACAAACCCCACATGTCCTCCACCATGCTGTCATAATATATACCCATCTCGTACAAACCTTTTTCACATCATTAATTACAACCAATTTTCTATATAGTGAATGCAGATTCATGGACCGGAGTGAATTTTGCATTTTAACACTTATTTTTTATCAGACAAATTTTACTTGTACTATAAAAATCTATCTTATGAGACAAAAATCTTTTCATGTAACTTTTGAGGTAACTGTATTGTTTGAGATATTTACTTTTTGAGGTAACTTTTGTTGTCTCTTTGTCTCTCATGTTAAATGCATATTTTTATCGTTAAATAGTTTATTAATATTCTATTAGAAGATAAATAATGTGAGTTTTTTATGTTGCAATAATCATGTTTTTTATGTTACAATTGACATGTTTAACTAGTATTAAGGTTTAGATCATGTCTAAACTCTTCTAAACTAAATATTTTAATTTTAGGTTTATTATATTATTAGTTCATTATTTATTGTTTCTTTTGATAGGTATAAACCTCACAATTTTATTTTTGGAAAACATGTTAACATATTAAAAGAGGATAAATGATGTGATATTTTTTAAAAACTTGATATTTCATTACATTGTTATCTTTTTATTTTCTTTTTTTAGGATATTGTCTACTTTAACTATAATTAAAATATTATAATTTTATTTCTAAATGAGACTAAAGGATGGAAAAGAAAATGTGTATGACTTTTTTCTTTATATGCATAAAACATAATTCATATGATCATGTGATAAAGACTAGGTGGTTGTGTGATGTTGATTATCTTAATCTTGATTATCTTTCTAATGCAAATGTTTATTATTTTTGAATCAATTATTAATCTTATTAATCAATTGTAGAATAGTTAAGAACTCAATTATTTATTCTTTATTTTAATTCATTATAATTAATTCACTATAAAAAAAAATTTATTTAGAGACCAATTTTTAGCTATCAAATGAAATGGTTGTTAATTATGACAAAAATAGTCACCAAATTAGATTTTGGTTGCTAAATAACTACAAAATAGAAGTAATGATTGAATTTAGTGACCAATTAAGTCAAGGTAATTGGTATCTAACATTAGCTACCAAGGTTTTAGTGACCTATATCATTAGATTCTAAATTAGTCTCTAACTTAATTAGATACCAATTTAAAATCTAATGACATAAGTCACTAAAACCTTGGTAGTTAATGTTAAAAACCAATTCTCTTGACTTAATTGGTCACTAAGTTCAATCATTACTTCTATTTTGTAGTTATTTAGTAATAAAAATTTAATTTGGTGACTATATTGGTCACAATTAATAACCATTTCATTTGGTAACTAAAAATTAGTCTCTAAATAGCTTTTTTCTTGTAGTTATTATTATCTTGTTCTAGAAATATATCAATAATTGATTAATCAAATATTTAAGACTTTGATCGATTAAAACAAAATTAAAACTTTTTTCAACATACGTTAACTTTTTCAAAACAATTTTTGTAGTTAAGGTTAAGGTTAGATTATGTGCTAAATTGAAATTCTTGTGATTTTCCTTATATGCAAGACTCATAAACATATACAATGAAAATTATAACAAGTAATACATCTTCAACATCATATTCTTCAAACTTCATCATCAAAATCAACTTCTCTATTACTTGACTTTATTTTTCAAGTCCAACATCCTTCCATGTAAAACCACAACTTGATATACAATACTTTGAGAGCTTTTGAAAAGCCTTTTGAGCTCTTTAGTGAGATTGTTTCTTAGTTGAATTTTCCTAAGTGACCTTCCATTCTCTTGCCTTCTTGGAACATTCAAGTGTCAAAAGAACCCAAAGGGTCTTAGCTAACCTCTATAAGTTGTGTACACTTGGTAAAGTAATCACCACCTTATCTTACTCCTTTTCCGTTTAGTTTTTCCATTTTAGTATCTTTTATTGTCTTGTTTCATTCCATTATCTTTTTTCATTCATTTCTTGCATTATTTAAGTGTTTATTTATGGATTTAGGACTCAAATTTTGTTAAAATCTCCTAGAATAACTTTAAAGTATACGGATGGAGAGTATATGCTTTGAATAACAATACAAAACTATTAAGGAAGAATTAAGTAAAAGAAATAAAAAATATTTTAGAGAATTTACAAATCTACGTGGGGATCTAGTGAAAAAGATTCATGATTATTACAAAAAAAAAACATTTATAAAATATCCTTTTATCGACAAGAAATAAATAAATTATAAAAGGAACTTAGGGTGTCCTAGTCCATATGCAAACAAAATAAGATATAAATAAGACATGTACATAGTGTTTTTATTTTGTATTTGTGCTTAGGTGTCATAGATACTTTGATAACAACCATTTTTCACAAAAAAATAAAATAATTCAAATCAAATATAACAATTAACCAATCCAAGCTAAGATCTCCCATTTACAATATCATACATTCCACTATTAATTATACCTACTAACATCATTATTATACAATTTTTGGATTTTTGCATTGTCTTGTGATATATTGTGTATATTAGTTACTGATTCCCAACATGAGTGATAACTCTTTAGTGTGTGCCCCTTATATTTCTAAACATTCCAAAATTTCCTTCCAAACTGAATACCATGGTAGGTTAAATTGGTATAACAAGTTCTTAGATGTGTTCGCATCTGCGTTTGGTTCTTTAACATGCATATTTGTGCATCTCACATTAGCACCAACATATAAAATTTCCCTCATCCATGTCAATAATTGAAGCCTAAACCAATTATCTTTTTGTTGTTTCTTTGTTCTTCATAATAAGGTAAAGGCAATTGCGTTCTTTGTTACCACCTAAAACTCCCAAACTATGTACTTTTTAAGTGATTCATTTGCACCAAAGAGGAGCTGCTTGTTTTCAACCCTGCCAAATTAAAAAAATTGTTCTTGTAGTGTGTTGATTTTATTTATTATAGGCATCCAAGTGTGAGTCTAAATCCCACATTGAGTAGAAATGAGAAAGTTGAGCAACATATAAGAAAGAAGACCCACAAACCTAATGTCTTAAGGTATTGGGTTGAAAGTGGTGTCATTCCCTTGTGTGGGTTAGGCTCTTGTCTCATTCTTGTTTGTCTCCCATGTCTTTCTCCCCTCAATTTTCCCAGCAAGTGATATCAGAGCCGATGTTTTAGGCAGCAACCAGCTCAGACGAGTACAATTTGATCCCTGTATCAAAGTCTTCCCGACGAAGATTTCAGGCAAGCGTGTCCCGTTTAAGTGTGTAAACGGTAGTTTGTGTGTAAGGTACTCGTGTTTGAAAATGCTTCTGTTTAAAGGGGAGTGCACCAATGTGGAAGAGAGACTCTCACTTGAGGAGCAGATTGTTAGGTATCCAAGTGTGAGTCTAAGTTTCACATTGAGTAGGAATGAGAAAGTTGAGCAACATATAAGAAAGAAGACCCACAAACCTAATGTGTTGGTTGGGCTCTTCTCTCATTCTTGTTTATCTCTCCTATGTTTCTCCCCTCGATTCTCCCAACAATTTAATCCTAAAACCTAACCTCTACCCCTAGTCCTATAGTATCCCTAAAACATCTTCTTCCTAACTAAAACAACTTCGACCTTATTCCTTTATGCCTTTTCTAATTATTAGTTAAAATTAAATTCTAATTAAAATAATTTTTTATGTTCAGACCTACCTTGTTCATTTGTACAACTTACCAGTTTTTGATCTAGATCATTTCTATTGTTATATAGTAACCGCTTATCCTTATTATATGGTTACTTCTCATATTGCTAACACGTCCTTAAATACTAACCTTGCCCTCACTTAGAAAATTAGTTGTTGAACTACAAAATGAAATGGATAAGCTCTTACCTTTTCACATTTTTGTACAATGCCTTACTGATACTATTATTTAGGCATACAAAAGGTCAAAGTCTTGCCTTTTCCTTGCTCTATGGTACACAAAATACTAATCTCTCCAGACATCCCAACATCATGTAGTCACTGTTAAAAATATTTGACTTTGCATGATTATACTTATAGGCTTTTAAAAATAAGTTTTCATATTTTGTATACTTGACAAGGCTCCTGGATTTTATAGTAGTTATTATATTGCTTCCTAATAATTCTACCAAATTTGTCCCGAACTTCCCCCAATCTATATTTCCTATCTTAACCTATACTGTCCATACACATCCCTCCCAAGGTATTACAAGTTTTTACTATATCATGATGTTTCTACATACACCATGATATTCTGCTACATGTAACAACTATAGTTATAATCCAAGATAAAAAAAAAAAAAAACATACAATGAATCGTTGACAATTTTATGAATCCTCTTTATATGACTAGGACTAACATATAAATTTAATATAGTATACCTTATCATTAAAGTGAAAATATTTTTCTTTAA
>Ga0209700_102381_pt1 | contig 38172 bp, 23 predicted proteins | sample SiratroredBW_FD_187528 | JGI IMG/M metagenome (GOLD analysis project Ga0209700, IMG submission 187528) | Root nodule microbial communities of legume samples collected from California, USA - Siratro red BW (SPAdes) (version 2) | ecosystem: Host-associated > Plants > Roots > Nodule | place: USA...
AAAAAAAAAAAAAAAAAAAAAAAAAAATTAAACAAATTAATAGAAAAAAAAAAAAAAAAAACTATACTGGCATGTATTTACAACCTCATGTTAAAATCACCTAAATTATATAATCTCCTGATTCACTGTGATTAAATTAACATATGCTAACTTGCAACGTTCTTTTCCATTTCAGATGGTTCTGAACTAAAATCTTTTATGATTAATTCATCTGCAGAAGCTGAGTTGCAATGATTAAATGAACAATTTGCTGACTTCCTTGTAACACTCTTTTTCGTTTCTGGATGGTTCTCAACTATAAGAATGTCCAACCAACCAGTAAGAGGAATCTTGAACAGCATCCCAAACAAAAAAAAAAAAAAAAGCTCCCTACTCTTAAATATAAAATAAAGGTAAGTGAATAATGTACAGCCCTCTCAGCCCATAACCACGAAAAAACTGTAAGATAATGTCAAGTACATGTGAGAAATTACTCTTTTATATACAATTTCTAGGAAAATATAAAGATCATATGAGGTGGAAATTTCAATTTAGGAGTTTCCATTTTAAGCATACAGTGGGATAAAATAGGAAGAAACATTGAAGCAGCCAACACAGAAAATATATTTAAATGGTATAAAAGACTACGTGATGTTGTAAGTAGTGCTGGAAATGACAAGCCAGATAAATGAGGCTTGTGTCAAATGAAGAATGACAATTATTGATTCACAAAACCACAAGATCAGCATACACTTTATGAAGATTTTATACTGATTATTAGATGATTCAGGAGCATATCAACAATCAAGGGAATTAAGTGCATGAATGATTCTACAACATGGCCCTAAAATACTAATCACACGTCACTAACACACAAATTCCACCTGTATTCCTTCTGACAACTTGATTTCTTCAGTTGAAGTGAGAAGCCTAGAAGTACTGGTTGTTGTTCTTAAGTAACGAAGTGGATCTGAATAATCTACATCTTGCGTAGAAACACGTTTTTTTCTGCTGGACGAACCAGGCTTAAAAGATGCAACAGTTGTGGAAGCCTTCTCTGCTGCTCTGACTCTTTTAGCTTTTCTTTCTGGTTGGCGCCTCGATCTTACAGCTATACAGTTGGAAAGCTGCTCCTGCAGGCGCTCAAGTTCCTCATGAGAAGGTTCTACATCAGATTCCCCTTCGCTGGGGCTTAGGTCAACACCTTCCATCATTTCTGCGCCAGCACCCATGGATTCCCCTGCTACACTATCTTCCACATCCATATCTTGAAACCATTTGAGAAATAAATCATCAGATTTGGAAGAAACATGGGATCTATACTCTGCTTCTTCTCGGGGCTTCTTTTTTACTAGTAAAGCTGCATCCTTTGCAACCTTCACAGCTGCTTTAGCAAGAGCAAGGGCTTCAGACGCAGCAGCAGCTATTACAGCCTCTTCATTAGTAAGAAGTGATTCCGTAGATAAGGTTGATTTAAAGTTTGCCTGATTAAAGGCATAAATAAGTTTAGTTCCTGGGTAAGTTTGACATGTCTAATTCTTTTTGCATGGAAAAAAGCTATAAAACCCAAAAGTAATTGATCCAAAATAAAAAGTATAAGCACTATTGAAATTTGCAAAATAAAAGGTAAAGAAAGTTTAAAAGCAACCAAATGGGAATCTATTATAGTTCCTACGTATGAATTGGTTGACAATGAAAACAGGATGAATATATGGTATAAGAGAGATCAAGGAACTATATTTATTGTCTAGGAAGGAAGAAAGTTTAGGAAGAGGGGATAAAGTTGTTCTATTCCAAAATCAGAGAATCAATGAAGGCCAACCAGCCCCTAGACCATTTTTAGCATGGGAAAGACAATTGAATCTAACCTATCATCCTTCACATGGCTATCTCTAGAATTCTTGAGCCTTGGGCAAAATTTATGTTTGAGGCATAATCTAATGCAACTCGTCAATCATATTTTATTTTCTAGCTCTTTCTAAGCAACAAAATTCTAAACCAAAGGCTTATAATAGAAGAATTTGGATATTTCACTTAAATAAATAATATGGCTAGCCCATTGGAGTTATCTTACAATTAGTTGATCTCAAATACAATTTAAGCAATTTTAATTTTGAACAACTTCATTTTTTAGCACTTCTAACAATACTTTCCATTCTAAAAGTAGATCAAGACCATCAATGTCAAAAGGTTCACCAAAGCTTCAAATATTTTCAAGATTGATGCAAAATTTTTGCAAGTCATCATCATGCAAAGGTTTAAATTGCTGTATTTCAAATAAAAATCAAAGAGTTATTTATTCTAAAAAATTTCAGAACATCTTTCAATAGAAGCAATATATTGATATAGTATGTATATAAAACAACTGTTATGGCAAAAGATGAGGACAAAACAAAAAACACAAAAGGCAAAAAGAAGTACATGATTTGGCTAATGTGACCTGCGTCCACATTTTTTACTTTAAATTGCAACTCGATAAACCAGTTCACAATCAAGGAAACACAGAATGGCACCCCTATTAACAAAATTAAGGCATCTCAACAAGAAAATATCATAATAATGTCAAGCTGAATGCGTGATTAGATCGCTAGTATTTTCATCAAAATGTCTTGCTTTTAAGGATCAAACAATTTGACAAAATTTAAGCTCCATGTCCATTTCAATAGCCATATTTTTGCAGAGTCCAAAATAGATGCAAAATCATTTTCCCCATAACTTGACTGATACAACCTTTCAAATGATATACAGCAACATCTACATTACATAATATTACCGACAGAATTAACAACAAACAATATATCATATCACAACAAAATTGATTGCCTAATAATACAAGTTGGCAATAAATAACCCTTTTTTTAATATAGAAAAAAATATGAAGAGCGTTGTGTGATTGGAGTTCTATGGGGACTGCCTCAATTGCCTTAAACCAATTAAAAACTTCATTGGAAGTAAAAATTCAATTATAGTGACGAAACGATGATAAATATTAAACTCTAAACCTGATGCAACCCTAAAGAAGAGAAGTTGAGCACGCTGTGGTAACCTGCACTCGAACATTGTTATTACCAACCAGGCATAAAAATAACTTGGAAGGTAAAATTACGAGATTCCCAATCCGGAGAAACAAAGCACAAAGTCTAGGTAAAATTGATTTGGTATTGAGTTTTAATATAAAAAAAGATGGCTGTAGAATTGTAACCTGCGTGGGAGGGGCAACAGCAGTGACATAGGGCCAAGACGTGTTTGGATCAGAAGAAGCATCCAATGCCAACTTCTTTTCCAAATTAAGCAGAGTTGAAGGAGATGTGGCAGACAAGAGACATTGCGGCTGGAAACAGAAATTTGGTCTTGTTCTTGCTGCAAAAAGAGGGCGAGAAAACACGAGTGAGAGAGAAGAATAAAAGGCAATTGGGAATGGGAGAGAGAAAAGAGAAAGCGGTTACATAGATGAGTAGGAAGAGCAGAGGGATGATTCCTGAAAGTGTCGAGGTGGCAATTGAAGTGCGGCAACAAACACGACATTCTAGTGGCTGTAGCGAAGGACAACGTTACGAACGAGGTTGAGATTGAGATTGTGACTGCGAGTGAAGGTTGTCATGTCATGGGATTATGGGATAGGAAGAAGAAGAAGCGTTGTTGAAGAAGCAGAAGAAGTGAGAGCAATGTGTGTTTGTGACAGAACACAATACAAATTGAGGATAAGGGGCTCACGCACGGCTCAAGCATCCTCACAACAAAACCAATCCTTCCTCTTTCCCTTATTCTCTTACCACCCTTTCAATTCCTTAATATTTACCAAAAACTATTTCTTCCTTTTTATTAAATTACTTTTATCACATTTTTTCTGAAATTCAATAAAATATTGGATAACATTAATTTTTATTTTTTCTTATTTTATTTTTTCTTATTTTATTATATTCTTGTCATGTTTTATCTCATCATATCATGTTCCAACCATCAAACAAAAATGCACATTTAGTTTAAATGAAAAATAATAAAATTAAAGCACACTGGGTACTAGTTATTAATAACAAGATTTCAAAAAAAATAAAGGGGAAGAATGTAGAAAATTACTTCCAAGATGAAAATAACATTATAGTCCAATATAGGTCACAAAGAATATAAAAATGCATCAGAAATATTGTACAGTGAAGTTAATAAGGTTAATACTTTAGAAAAAAAAAACACGATTATTACACGATTGTTGGTACATATGTGGAATATGTAATAGTCTTTGGTTTAATAATTTTTTTTTCACCTTAATAAGCTAATTAATTGCATTTGTTATGATTTTGTTATTTTTTGTACCATTTTTGCAAGACATGTTGGTGATTAGTTATGTTTGTGACATTGTTATTGTGAAATATTTGTCTATTAACATGATCCTCTAATAGCTAATAAGATTTTGTAGGTATGTGAAATTGCTTTTTCAAATGTAATATTAATTATGCCTTTTTGAGGTTCAGCTAGTGAATAAGTTGTTTTTCATCTTATAGTGGTGTTTCTTAGATCTTATAGGATTAGTAAATGGATCCCTATTGAACATGTCTTTAAATTACAATGGACAATTCTTTAGATGTAATTTGATAAAAGCTCTGGTTAACATTTTCCACAATCTTAATCCTCATATCTTTATAGTTATTTTCTTCCATTTTTTTTCATTAATATCTTGCATTATAAGAAAATAAATGTATGTGAAAAATAGATTGAGATACTATGGGGTGATTTTTAAACATAATTTTATGTGGTTAAAGTTTTTGTCTAATATTATTAGGTATGAGTGATTTATAAATAAGTTTGGCTTACTTAATTTCAATTTGCTTAAGCTTATTTACACAACTTTTTGCCTAGTTTCACTTTTTTTTTCATTTTTTTCCTTTTAATTCCACTGGTGACACGTTTTAAATTACAAGACAAACTAATTGAGATGATGATGTTTAACGTGTCATAAAAAAAATATTAAATGCAATTCTTAAAAATATTTATGATTTGAGACAATTAAAAATATTTTTATTTAGTGGTAGCAAGTTTTATAATTACAAGACAGTTTATAATATCTAAAAAAAATCAATTTACAACTCAAGAAGTTAAAAGATAACTAAAATAATTAATATAAGAACAAACAAATATATATATATATATATATATATATATATATATATATAATATAGACTTTTATATATGCTACCATAACTCATTTTCAAGTTCATGACTATTGTGAAAATATAATTAATAAATCTTGAATTTTTCCTTACCAGAGGCTTTTATATGACTGATTATATGATTATCTTTTAACAGTTGTAGATCTAGAAAACACAATACTTTTTCATACTTCTCATAAACATTAAGAACTTAAATAAATTTGTATCTTAATGGTTAGGTGTTATAATTTTCATCATTAAACATTGAAGTTAATAATAAAGAAATACATTTACACCTCTCAATATCATCCAATTTAGAACTCATGAATATAAATAAAAGTAAAAAACAACGCTGAATTCATCTTGAAAGAGAAAGATAAGTTTCACCGAAGGCTAAAAATACTTTTCAAAATAACATGAAAAAGAAAATCACCAAGAAAACAATTTGATATATACAAACTTAAACAAAGTACAATGTTTAACACTTTTTAATTTTAGGATACAATTAAAAGTGTGTTTGGCAGTTAGGATTACAAGACTTTATCAAAAATCATACAAATAAAGAATTGCAAGATTTTAGGTACCCAAATAATAAAATAATAATATAGAAATTTCAAACTCAAGATCAAAGTTAAATAGATTAGGATCATTAATAAATATTAATGATTTAAACTTCCAATTAATTTAAATAATTAATAAAATATTAATTACTTCAATTTTTATTTATTAGAGTAAAATAACTTTAACTTCCAATTAATTATAATAATTAATAAAATATTAATTACTTCAATTTTTATTTATTAGAGTAAAATAACTTTGACTTCCAATTAATTATAATAATTAATAAAATATTAATTACTTCAAATTTTATTTATTAGAGTGAAATAACTTTAACTTCCAATTAATTAGAGTAATTAATAAAATATTAATTACTTATTTATTAGAGTAAAATAAATTTAACTTCCAATTAATTAAGATCATGGATGAAATATTAATTACAAGTTAAAATAATTAATAAAACACAATATAATTTATTTTTCTGCATCTCCTATAAATGTTCTTTAATCTATTATAGTTCTTTGTTTTCATATTTGGTAAGATTTACTATGCGTTTATTTCTATTAAATTCCTCGTCATACCTTTTCAAGAAAATTCAATCTTTAGTCTTGTATCTAATGTACATATAACTAAGTAACAAGTATTATGTTAAAAGAGGGTAAAACCTATTAGTATTTGTGTATTTCTTTTTTCCGTGAGGTCAAATACAAATAAACTAGTTAACCAAACTAAGATATTTTTTCTATTTTAACTTCGGATATTTTATTAGGTTTCATTCTTAAATGTTTTCATAGAGAGTACAAATATGTGTTTTTTATTTAAAATATAGAAAAACATTTTTCAAATCCTATTGTAATTTATTATTTTCCAAATAAATATACTTAATTTGAAGCACAATAGAAAAAATATCTAAGGCACAAAATTTTTATCTTTACATACTTATAATGTTCAGTTTTATCATAGACTTTAACAAATAAGGAATATTGTTCATATAAGTCCACTATATTTTATTAAATTCAAAAACTTAAAACTAATATTTGCAACTCTAAATAATATTGTATCAACTCTAAAAATGTTTTCTCAAGACTTTCTTTTTGTTCAATTATTCTTATAACATGAAGTATGTAAAAATATTAAAAAAGAGTGTAAAATCTTAAATACTTTGGTCTTTCTTGGGATTACATAATTTATGATATTGGCAATGACACTTTGCAAACATAACAATTAGTCAACATGTTTTCTTACAATAGTCATGGTTTTTTCATGCAAATTAAAGAAATATATTATTGTGGAAATTAAAAAAAAATGAGAAATAATGAATAATAAATATTTATCAAAAAGCCTAATATTGAAAACCAAAGGAGGAGCATGTTGTACAGTTGTTGGCAATGGTTATTAATTTGAATTTATGAAATTGTTAAGATGAATGATTAGCATAACCGTTTTGTTAAAAGAAAGATTGGGTGGAGAGTTTAAATTGAAGAGAGGAAATTGGTGGAGGTAGATGGGTGCAATTGTGTAGGCTGTTTAAATCAAGAGTATAGCGCTATAGAAATATAATTGAATGGAGAGAAAGGGTGCTCTGTGACTGTGAGCCACAACACTGTGTTTTTGGAACAACATGGATCCATAAAGAAACTCAAACTAAAACACAAACACAGGGTTTCAATGATTCCCATATACATGTGAAGGTTAAAACCCATTCATTCGTGTATTGGGATACGACAACTCGCGCCACGCTTTGCCTCTCCGCTAAATGCAACGCCTTTACCATTTCTGATCCGATTGGGTGATGCTTCGTCCCTCTCATCTCATATCTTTTACTGTTTTCCATTTCTTTCCATTGTTAAAGCTCTAAATTATTCTCTGCTTTGTTGCTATTTCATAGAGAGGTTTAAGAAGATTTAATTTCTTATTGCTTTCAATTGCCTGTGCTTTTTACCCTATTGGATATGCTGATAGTATTAACTCTGCGGTCAAGCCCTAACCAGTAACCTTGGCTATTGATTTTTATTGAATGGATTTATCTGGGAAATCTTGTAGCTTTATAAATTATTTCTTAGTCATCAATGATGTTGAAATTGGAATGATCCACAGGTTTAGTCATACATGCTGGGGAAAACCATGAAAATCTTTAAACTTCCCTTCCTAATAATTCAAGAAGTCATGCTTTGAAAGATTTTCATGGATCAGCAGAAACCTGATTCAAGATTTGGTTCTTGTGAATCCCTTTGCAAAACTTAAATAGAGATTAGGATAGATATTTATTTCAATCTTGAAGGAAGGTTTTATTTTATTGCCCTGGTTTGTAGTCACTTGTTTATATGGAAACAGGAGAGCATTGTGTAATGCATTACTGAAATTGATTACCGTACTATTAGATTCATTCTTTCTTTGCATTGTTAAACAATCATGTTGTCTTCTATGAATTCAATGTTATCGTGTTTATATGTTATGCTATCTTCATGTCCTATTTCAAGCAAGGGTGGCTACTTGCCCCTTTTAACTATCCCGGGCAATGACATATTCCTAATCTGTCGCTGCTTCAATTTTATTACCAAAAGATGAATCAAGTTTCGGGAAGTTGGGGCCTCACCCACAACTTAGTAGTAGTTTTTGTCTTAATTCTTTTAATGAAAGTTTTGGGATAATAAGCTTGACTTGTATACAAGTTCAATTTTCCAATATTAGTTGCATTTAGTTATTTGCCTAACATGTAACTTAACTGTCGATTCATTAATTTTACAATAAACTAGTGATATTAAGTCTAACTAGTAAGACCAAGGTTTTATATTGTGATCGTGGTTGCGGTTGTCTTGCAATCCTTAATATCGTGGGAAATTGCAGACAAATATAATCAATATGGTTTCGTTGCAATCCTTAATATTGCAGGAAATTGCAGACAAATGCAGTCGACATGACTGTAAGTGCTGTTAGCAAAGATCCGAAAAACCTTGACAATTTGGCCAAAATCTTAGCTGCAAAGTGTTTTTTAAAACCTTGAGCTCGCCTTATGAACACAACTTCATTAGGGATGTATTTGGTCCTATTCTTGTTGGTCTGGTGCATGAATTTTACCATTGTCATATGGAGATTGTGTTGGTTCCAACTAAATTAATTTGACCTAAATTTTTAAGCCATGCACATTTGTTGGCCACACTCTCCTCTTGTAGTTTTGATCTCCATAACTTAAGTCACGCTTCTTATCCGTGATTCCATTAACTTATCATAAAAGTAATAATAAATTTGTGTCGTGTCAGATCATTGACTTCATCCTAGTCCAATGGTGTTGTCTAATTCATGAAGCTAAACGTGTCCTAGTACAACAAAAATTTTGTCATTGGATGGGAGGTAAAGAGTGAGATTGGGAGGTGAAATATGTGATTTAAACCCTTACATAGATGGAGGACTTTAAGGGGGTACTAAACATGGCAAGTCACCCTCCACCCTTCTCTTTCTCTATACCCTCCATCTAAAAGCTTAATACATAGCTTATAAGTTGTATTTTATAATTTGGATGAGAGATTTTTAAAGCCTACTACCAGTTATATGGGCATTCTGTGTAGATTATGCATATTTCATATCTCTTTTATGGTGATTGTACCCTCCACAAACCTCCTTTTTCTTTCTCTATGTATAATCTAATCAGCTAAGTTTATAAATTCTTCATCTAATTCTACTGTATCGGGGAATTTTTACTCAGAAATTTGCATGATAGGTAATTCTCTGAATTACAGTCCATTGTGTTGTCTTTCTGAATTCAACCCGTATCTCTCCAAGTCCAGACCAGAGAATTTTTGATCTCTTGATACCTCAGGTTTATTTTCTTGCAAATGTTACTTCTCAGATTCTCACTTCATCTCTCAGCAGTGATTTTTTCCTTCCAATATGAGCCAACTTGAAAATCAGTTGCTCTCATGGGTCATTTCTTTTGGTTGTATTGCTGTTCTAAACTGACTAAACTAAGTAAGTACCTTATTTATTTAAAATTCAAATACGTTTAACTGCTTTTTATCCTTATCACTGTCATTTGCAAATCGAGTCATGATAGTGCTTCTTATTTGTTTCTACACTGCTTAGCAAGTCCCCTTCTTCGGAAGTTATTATGTGTTAGTTCTAGAAGTTTTCTAATCAATAAATAGGGATGCTGGAAGGCTTTGACATTATTCTCAATTTGGTACTGTTTAGTGAATGTGGTTAGCAGAAATGCTAATTTTTTTCTGGTCAAGTGTTGCTTCTTGAGTTCATTTGGAGTCAAGTAGTTTACTTAACTTCTTGTGGTATTTTAATAAAGGTCTTTTCTTCGGGTAGATATAAAGTGAGATTTTTGCGTTGTGTTAAATGTATCATGTTCTAGGTTTTTTTTGTTTAGTTTTGAGGCTTCCTTTTCCTGTTGCATTTATATGTTTCCTTTCTTTCATAATAGTTCTCTGTTTATATAAAGAAATGAAGGAATTAGGAATAAAGAATTATTAATGTGTATGCCACGAGGTTAATCTCTTAGAGAACTTAAAAGTAAATGGGGTTTTTGAGATCGGCTTGGGTATTATGAGGTGTTTAAATTCACATCGAGTTGTGTGACTGCTTGATGGATTATTTACTGCTTCATTCTCTCCCTTTTGACAATTAACTTTTTAGGGTTTTCCGAGTGTTTGGGTGCTTGTTATTTAGTATCGGAGCTAGTTGCTAGTGTGTCGAAAAGAGCCACCTACGAAGTGGCTAACAAAAGGTTGAGTAAAATCTTGTGAGTGATAGCCGCTGGATGAGGGCTCTATTGGGTGGTACTATCTATGACTTGTGTATTATGAGGCACTTAAGTCACATATCGAGTAGAATACGATGTTTGATGGGATATTTAAGTCTTTGGTTCTCCCTTGACAGCTAGCTAAGGGAGAGTTTCCCAAGTATCTGATAGTGATCTGGTTAGAAAATTTAACATCGATAATTGGGTTTATCTTCCAATGATTCATTGCAATATTTATACTGTGTTGTGTTGACATGTATATTTCAGGTCTATGCAGAAGACATTGATTTAGTTTGTAGGATTTTGTTGGCCTTCATCCTGGAATTTTTGAACCTTTCAAATTTACAGTTATTGAAAATTTGCTTCAATGTTGTTTTATAGCCAAAGACTGTCTGTAGTGTGTATATGTATGACAGGAAGTCTGTTTTTGCCTATACTTGTTTCTTATACTTTTTTTCCTACTTCTGTTTGTGATTTTTTTTAAACCAGGTGGACATTAGTGTGTTGACTGGATGAGATTGATGGACATGCTTTCAACAACTCAGTAATCTTTAATTCGAAAGACAGAAACTTGATTGTCTTGACTCTCTATCTCTGGGGCTCTGTAGCAATATACAACATTTTTTCTGAATTTGCTTCAGGTGATAATGTTAATACAAACTTCTCTCCTTAGTTCAGTTGAAGCTGGTCTATGTTATGTATCTGATGATGGGAAAGATGTTCTATGTGACCGGATGCCTAGTGGTGAAACTTGGCAGGTGTGTCTCAAATGCAATAGGTACCCTCTTGACTGGTGTAGAAAAGCTGAACCAGTGGAGGAAGACAGAAGGAATGCTGATGATCTTTACCGCTCAAGCTTTGGTCAGACATCAACTCCTAGTATAATGACGGAAAATACTACATCTAAACCTAAGATGGTATATAGGAGAAAGAAGCTTCGTAAGGACTCAAATTTCAAGCTAGAGCCAACTAATATGCAGGCAAGTGCAAACTACCCTTCAGTAATAAGCTCTGCCGCACATTTATCATCAGCTGAGGAACAGCCAGCTGGTTTTCGGGTAAATCATGAAATTGAAGTGGCTAAAAATCCTACCACACCTTCAGTCTTGTTTGATGGAGTAGCCAAAGATAGCACTCATAAAAACTTAGGTATTAGCAGTGTAAATGATAGTTGCTCCTCTTCAAAGCCAGATATGGAAACTGAAATGGTTGGAAATGGTGAATGCTCCTCCTCCAGTGTAATAGTCATGGATTCCACTAGGGAAGAAGTGACGGAAAAGGATTTCTGCATTAATACTTTAAGAACCCATGGACTTCTTAGAGAATATTCTCCTGAAGATAATGTGGCTTCTGGGGAAGATGCTGTCATCACTGGTAATAGCAGCTGTTCCAGGTCATGCAAAATATGTGATCGTTTAGACAGTTCACTGAAGATGCTTTTATGTGATCATTGTGAAGATGCTTATCATCCGTCTTGCTACAATCCACGTTTGAAAAAATTGCCAATTGATGAGTGGTTTTGTCATTCATGTCTTAAGAAAAGGCAGAAAAATCTCAAGGAACCAAGCATCCACAATGAATTGGGCAAATGTAGAGCTACCTCAGTTAAGGGTGAATCAAATCCCATACTTTTGATGTTGAGAGACACCGTTCCACATGCAACCGCTGTGCGGGTTGGTAAAGGATTTCAGGCAGAAGTTCTTGACTGGTCAGGTCCGATAAGAAGGTAACTTTTGCTTTATGCACAAATGTCTGGAACCAAATTTTCTGTGGCATTCTGTAGTGGGTGTTTTCTTAGTTGCTTCCAACATCATTTTGTTGTTTCTTGCAGTGAGGAAGATGCACTTCCTGAACCATTTGAAATTAATCCTTCAGACTTCAATAGACTTCTGGTAAAGGTTTTCCCATTTACTTTATTATCTTCATTTTAATATGAGCCTCCTAGCGATGGAAATGGTTTTCTGTTCTGCAGGAAGAGAACTCGCTAAGTCCTACTAAACTTAGTGCCATTGGTAATTGGATTCAGTGTCAGGCAGTTATAGACAGAGCCAATGGAACTATATGTGGAAAATGGCGCAGGTAAGTCTTGTAACATTGTTTTCTTGAACATTTTGAGTTATGAAACTAAAAAAATATGACTGTTGAATGGTGCAATTCAAACTTAATGCAAGGTTGTTTCTTAGGGGTTATAAATTATTATTTTGAAGGATATTCTTTTTATTTAAGATAACTTTAAGACTTACAAGATAGAAAACTGGCTGTATATAGTCGAACCCCACTAACAGTGGGCCAGGAACAAGACTGGGCCCGTACACAAAATAAAGAGCCTATGCAAGGGAAAAATAACATCCTGTATATTTATCTTTAATAAAACATCCTACAAACACAAGCGGAGGAAGAAGTACAGGAGTCTCCCACGGTAGTTTGGTTCTCAACCCATTAAACCGAGTAGGACATAGAGCTTTAATTAGAACATCCACACCTTGGTCTATGGCAGGTATGTCTAGAACCTCAATTTGTTTGCCTACGGTCTTCTCTCAAACAACTTGCTTTGTGTGGCGTGAAGAATATGATTGTGGGCAAGAGCAGCTATGGTGAAATTATCACAATAAAGGTGTAGTGATGAACCCTGAGTTCAACGAGAAGAGTTTATATCTAGGTGAGACTTCAGTTGTGGCAAGGGATAAACTTGGATACTCAACCTCCGTACTAGAATGAACAACCGTTTGCTTCTTTGACCACCAAGAAATGGGGTTGGAGACCAAGAAAAATAATCACTCGAAGTGAAACATCTATCATTAGGATTATATGCTCTATTTGCATCACCAAAGGAAGTAATAGGGAGAGAGGACCAAAGGAAGTTGCTGGGAGAAGATGAATACCCCAAGAAATAGTGCCCTTGAGGTAATGAAGGATTCATTTAACAACTGTATAGTGAGCCTTTAGAGTTTGGGGTATAAATTAACATTAGTAATCAAATAATTGATTCCATGGCATGTTAGTGACACCTAAAACTATCTTAGTGATGGTTGTTGGGCTTATTATGACATTGGTTCAGGTCATTATTGGATCACTTGCAGATGTCCAATTCTACAAATTTCATGGTCAAGATGTCTAGTCCTTAATGTGATGGGCGTGTGTTGAAGATCTAAATCGAACTATAAATGTAATATAACCAATATATAGTATTATATATAAGTAGGGGCATTTCTTACTTTACAAGTTGGTTTTATATGGTCTAATAAGGTCTGAATCCAAATTCTAAGAGGATGCGTCAGAAATATAGGCTGAACTCCTTTTTCAAAAGTTTGTGGCTCCATAGAAGAAATGAGTCTGGACTCTGTCATATTGTTTTTTTCCAAAATATCTATTATTTGCTTTGAGTGAGATATAGGGACCCATGGAGTCGGGGGCTTGACTTTAATTCCAGGAAAATAGTTTAAATCACCAAGCTCTATCACTGAAGTACCGAATTGAGTTGTGTAGTGAGAATTCGATCAAGGCATGATCGTTAAACTTGTGAGTGTAAGTAAGCTAGTGAAGGGCCTGTAAACTTGACTTGAAATACTAAAAAGCCAACTTCATGCATACCATAAGGAGTAAGTAACAAAATATCATACAGTTTTTAAGTAAAAACTATCCCTATTTCATCATAGTATCAAAATAGTGAAAACACCATAATTCTGAGTTTCAAAATATCATATGTAACTTAAGTTAGAATTAATATTATCCATAGATGAAACAGCAGTGTCATCTGACAAGGTTGCAAACAGCAGTATCAGACCAGTGAGTTTGCAGACTGTAGTATGATGACTTCGTCAAACAACAGAGGAGAATCGTTTGGGAATTTAGCATGGGAAGTGAGTCACAGTTCAGAGTGAGAAAGAGGCTTTAAAATGACACTGAACAATATGCCAATTCTGGAGTGAAATCATCAAATTTAAAAATTTAATGTAAACGCAAACTCACCCTTACACTCGTGATTTTACTGAGTTTACCATTGAGTGCACTGAGTACATCCATGTTCAACATTTCCAAGTCTATCACAAGTGTGGTCCAATGTAATACTGGACTTTATTGGAGGATAGCAAGTGCCATAGGGCTCGATACAATATTATTGGTGATGGATAGTTGGCGAAATATGCCCATTTCATTGTAATGTCTCACCCTTTTACTGCCAAGGAGATTGCTGAGGTATTTCTTAAAGTGGTGTGTTTGCACTAGTTTCCCATTCAGTTCAATGAGTACATCCAAGTTCAGTATATCCATCATACCCATCTCAATCGTAGTCTGATGTAATACTGGACTTGATTGGAGGATAGCTAGCAGTGCTATAGGGCTTGAAAGAATATTAGTGGTGAATAGTTGATAAAATATGCTCATTTCATTGCAATGGCTCACCCTTTCGCTGCCAAGGAGTTTGCGGAGGTATTTCTTAAAGTGGAGTGTTTGCAAGAGTTTCCCACCTTGATTGTGACCAGATATTTATCCAGCTTATTCAGGGAAAAATTGTTTAAGTTAGCTTGTGCTAAACTCCCTTATATTTAGACTTGTCACCATCAAACATACCGACAGATTCAGGTGGTTCGTAGGTGATAGTTAGGTCTTGCACCATCGTACTCTGTCTACTTATTTCATATACAGAAGAGAGGAAAAAATAAAAAATAAAGCTGGAGAAAGAAGTAGTGTGTGTGAGAGAGAGTCTCTTGTTTGCACTTAAATTGCATTAATTTAGCCAATATTTTTGTTTGGCAGGGCACCCTTTTTTGAAGTTCAAACTGATGTCTGGGAGTGCTTTTGTGCTATCCATTGGGATCCATCTCATGCTGATTGTGCTGTACCTCAGGTGAAATATATTAACTCTTGTCTTGTCATGAAGGTGTTACTTTTTAATGCTGAGTTGAAAATCTCAATTTTTTTTGTTCATTTTCTACCTATTTGCTTAACAAAGCTTGAACATAAAATATTATGCTGGAGTATTTCATTTTAATTTGTTTATGATTAAAGAATTCCTTTTACTTTGGTTGAATGTGGCCAGATCTGTATCATCTTGCACAGACAATGTTGTTGTGTTCAAGGAAGTGCATGAATATAACACACATACAAGTATTCAGAAGAATCAGTACAGGGGACACAACATCATCTATGGCAAAAATATAAGACAATACCATCACAACTAATATATTAATGAGTGTTAAATTTTATATAAAACATAATATTGAGATGTTAAGCATGAAACAGCTAGCATTTGTCAGACACATTCAAATTTATAAAAATATATTTAAAATACTTGATACTGAAATCCAATTTAAATTGTAGGAGAGGTATTGTGAGTAGTATTTTGTGTGCCTTGCATGTATTCGACATGAATATGGGTCTGGACAAGGTCTTATAGCTCATTGTATTCTTATCATAAGTTAGACAATCAAAAATATCATGTTAAATCCTTTATTTTGATCACTGCAGATATTATCATCTTTCATTGAATCATATCATTTCCCCTATTTATTTGCTGCAGGAGCTTGAAACAGATCAAGTATTGAAGCAACTGAAGTATGTGGAAGTGGTATGCAAACTGCATAACTTTTATTATTGTATTTATGTGAAACGAATATTTGGTGATTGATTGGCAGTTTGCGTTTCTTGGTTTATACTTCTGTTTGTGTGCTAATTAGGGTTAATAATTTAACGAGACTTGAATTGGTTTGATTAGTAAGGGACTAGGACAAAGGCAAAGGCTTTTAAAATGCATCCTAGTTAAAAAATTTACAGAAATATTGAATATAGACTATTTGTTGGCCAATCATCCTCTCATGGCCCTCATGGTTTACATGCTTAAACATAGTCCACATAATTTTTGCCTTTTAATTTTCCCCCTCCCATACTATATTGCATTTGCTTACGAAAGTTTACCTACTTACATGCTCATACAGCTACGGCCACGAATTGCTGCTAAGCGGAAAAAATCAGATTGCACACAAAATAAGGATTGAAGTCGGGTGAGAGAGCTGGATATTTTGTTCCTGTACATGCTATGCTATGCTACTATTTCCCCATACAACCCCAATTTTAGATGTTCCATGCTCATGCCTTCCAGTGTTATCTATTTTTAAGGCATGACATGATGATAGTGGATTTTCAATATAATATTTCCATTTTTTTTCTTTTCTTTTTTCCTTACATGTGTATTGCGGGTAGCGGAAACAGTGCAATGGACCATCATAACTTGGGTGTAATTTCGCCCATCTGAGGGGCTCCATATCCGAGTGATGCTCAATTTGATTTTTCATGCCATCTTGGTTTATCTTTTCGGAAGTAAGAATTTGGATTTATGTACTCCATCCAATTCAAATATGAAAAAAATGTCCTATTTTGCGTTTAACTCCGAAGGAAATCTGACAACCACCCGACAAAATGAATTTGATATTGTTGTCCCCACATATATAAAAGGTCAAATCTGCGTTTGCCTTTAATTCAATTGTTACTTTATGAAGTCATGAGCAATATCCTTCATGTTGAAGTTTATTGCTGTCTGGTAAGGTTATATAAAACCATGCAGTCACATCACATCACATGCTCATTTCTTCTAAAAGGGAGATACTGTCTCAATTAACTAATATGAGAATTTCACAATATCATACCATGCACTTGCTTACTCAAATTATTTATTCTCTTTCAATGAGACTGCAAAAAGACCACCTTCCCCACTAAAACATATCTATTATGAAAAAAAAAGCAGCATTATTTTTCTGTTCTTCCAGCAAGTGATCAGAAAATAATAAGCCTGATTTCTAATCCACCAATGGCCAATTGTGGTTTATCAGATTTGACAAAATGTTCTAAAAGACAATAATTTGAAGATTTTAAATTTGTCAAGTTTTATGGTAAGGTTAACCAAAAGACGATGAAGTGTGGGATCTTGGATAATCCCTTCTATTTGTTGTTTCATTGACAGAAAATTTTTGTAGTCTAGTTTGATGGAAATTTGATGAGAAAAGGTATTGGATACACAATTTCCCTGGTTCAAAGTTGTACTGTCCGCATTTCATTTATATCTCTATTCTCTACCATCATTCCTCCTAAAAGAGTACGACTCTCCCTTCGCTAATGGCATCACCGTGGTGAATCTTATTATAGTATTCTTCTATTAAGAGTTTCCTTCATCACTCCGACCTCTATTTCGCCATCTTCTTCATTCCAAACAATTCATAATCAAATAGACTGGAGACAAGAAATTATGAAAAACAAGAGGAATGAAAGTTAATTGATTATAGACGTTGTCGTCACTGTTGCCTCGTCTACTCAAACTTTTAAAATCTATTCCCAACCCAAAATTTATTAAATACTTGCATTTGTAAGTTTATTCTATAAAATTTCTGTAGGTACTATTATTTAAAATGCGACTAAAGGTAAATAATAAGTAAAAGGAAATTACTTCATGCACTCCCATCTTTGAACCTGCACTCTCCAAAATTGCGTAAAATGATCAAATTATCTTGTTCGCTTCTCCCTCGTTGCACTCCATCATAACTGCTGTCACTACTGCAACCACCGCTGCACTGTCACTACTGCAACCACCGCTGCACTGTCACTGTTGCAGATGAAGAAGAGAAGGAATACTATACTTAGAAAAGGAAGAGTAAAACATATTGTTCTGAAAAGCTCTTTTCAAAACACATTTTATGTGTTTGAGAAAACTTATTCCATAAAACTCATTCTGAAAAATACAGTATAAAAGATATTATACATATTCTAAAAAGTTTGTGTCAAAAAACCTATTTTAGAAAGTTAGTTTTGAAATGCATATTAAAAAATTTATTTTGAAAATCTTATCGAAAAGTGTGTTATAAAATGAATTTCACAATCTGTGTTCCAACAAATTTCCAGAACAATCCAAGAGTAAGATATTGAAAATTGTGGAGGTACAGATTGAAAAATGGGACATGCAGTAAGTAATATACTTAGAAAAAAAGTGAATTGCGATGGGGGAAGAAGCGGGCCGAGGCCCATGGATCATTGGGAGAGTGGCAGGCCTTGACGGGTAGAAACAAAGAAAGATCGAGAAGGAGAAACGGAACTGAACGTCATCAACCTTCCATCGATTCGTGAATATATAATCTCGTCACAGCATACGATCATATCTGCATCAGCATCAGCATCAGCATCGGCATCGGAAGAAAACCAAACCCTAAGTAAGATGCCGAAGAAGATGGGGGTGAACACTAAGGCGGAGGCGGCGAGGGCGCGTAAGAGCGCCGCGGAAACGGAACGCAAGGAGAAGGAGACTCGAGAAAAGGCTGATCAGTACTGGCAGGAAGCCGAGGGCTCCAAGTCACGAGCCGCCAAGAAGAAGGAGGAAGAGGCCGAAAAGAAGGCCGAAGCAGCCGCGCGTCGGGCGGAGGCGCGAAGGTTGGCGGAGCAGGAGGAGAAGGAGCTGGAGAAGGCGATGAAAAAGGTGGACAAGAAGGCGAACCGGGTATCGATCCCGGTGCCGAAGGTGACGGAGGTGGAGCTGAGGCGGCGACGGGAACAGGAGCAGGCGGAGGCTGAGAGGAAGGCGGAGGAGTTGAAGAAGCGGCAGAGTCGCACTGCTGCAGAGGATGAGTACGAGAGAATGGTGCTGGTGTCCAACACTAATCGCGACGATTCCATTATCGAAGCGAGATCTTTGGATGATGCCATCGCTCAGATGACCGTCGTCGACAACTTGCCCCCCGATCGCCATCCCGAGAGGCGCCTCAAGGCTTCCTTCAAGGTATAAATTCGTCCTATTTATCATTTTTTATCGTTTTTTTGAATTCGATCCGCTAACCATACCATGCAGGCATTCGAAGAAGCTGAACTCCCTAAGCTGAAAGAAGAGAAGCCGGGTCTTACTCACAATCAGTACAAGGACTTGATATGGAAGCTATGGAAGAAATCTCCTGACAATCCTCTTAATCAAGTTAGTCATCTTTTCTTTCATCAGTGATTAGCGTCGCGTCTTCTTTTGCGCAATGATTCTATTTCAAGTTACTTATACTCTTAATTGCTTGCCATACGGACAGATTGCAGAGTGAATGATCAGCTGCAGCTGGATTGTAACTGGAAGCTGCACCTTCTTCTATTGGCCATTTTCATGGCGTGGTGGATCCATTTCTAGTTGGTAAAACTGCAATGCCTGTTCATCTGCATTCCCCCCCAAATTCCTAATTAGGCGATAGAAACAGCATAACTTCATTCTCTGTGTCTCTCTTAAACTTTGCACATGTAATCACAGGCTTCATTTCCTTTCTTGTTCTGATCCCGCTGCAAGCAGAGTATCAGTTTGTTCACTTTCTGGGCATGCACAAACATTGTTGCTATCAATTTTGAGTTGGACTGCTCTGCTCGGGATAAGCGGTTTCTGAAGTACATTGTATTTAAATTCAACAAATTATGGTATATATCCCTTTAGTGTACGTTCACCTACACTCAGTTCCTACTTTCTCTCGTGTGCGATTTTAGTCCCGCGTAATTTTCTCCTCAATCTTTAATTTGTCAATTGGAAAATAATTGAATAGAATGTTTAAACGAAGCTTGCAATGAAATGCCAACAAACTTGCAAATGATGGTGATGACAAAGCCGTTGGAGGGTACTGGGTCCATAGAGCAGGCTTTGGCCTCACTCCCTCTGTTGACCCTCATAACTCCCATGCCTGTGAAACTACCCTTAACAAGCTAAGTCACACTTTGAACTGTATTAAGATCTTTGTCTTTGTCACTTTGGCTATAAACCTTAGCATATCCTTCTTTTGAGAACCTACTTGTCGAACAGATTGAAGCATTGCCATTATGGGCTTCTATGATTATGTACAAACAGGGTTACATAAAATTGTGTCCATAATTTTTGTGCATCGACTTTATACTTCATGCAGAAGAATACATTGACTATGTTAGTTTCTAATGTATATTCTCACCAAAGACATTTTAGAAGGCAAAACTTTTGCCTTAGTTTCAATCATTTAAGAGGCACGAAACCTTGACCATTAATAAAGGATTTTTTAACATCAGAATAACTTTCTTTAATATCACTGTTCCTTACATTGAGGTTGTCTAAAACAGACGCGGGTTATATTTTGATCCCATTGTTATTAGTGCAAGGAATAGACGAACGAATATTCGCCCATTTCTCTTTTCTTGTATTTCAAAGTTACTATTCCAGTAAAAAGACCTCTGGGAGACTTGAATAAAGCATTCAAGTGTGTCAATAATGGATGAATTATCATTAATGGTCAAACGGAGATTGCAAAAATGTTTTGGCTTGAAATCCTATCTTGATCTGGGGTTAACAAATTGGCAAAAAAGCTTACGGTTACATCCTTTAATTAAGGCTGATTCTTAGCGTTAACCGGTGCCTGCCTTACGTCTGTGTCTTTTTCTTCCTGTTCTAGGTACTGGATGCTTGCAGGAACAAATGTGTTTGTGCCATCTCATAGATACTGAATATGGATTTCAAGCAAATAGCTATTATATCCTAATTGATGTTCTCACTTGTCCCTGCAAATTGTCTGTCTATCCCTGCATTTGTAAATCGCTTTACTCGCAGTGCAACAGCAATCAAAGCTTTTTTGAAGTGTAGGTTTTAGCATTTAGGGCAACTTATGTAGGTTTTTTTAAATGTACAAGTGTCTGTCTTCTATACATGTTATCATCCTTCAGTCCACAATTTGACGTTCCAAGACAGCTACATTGAAGCAACTTTCAATTTATATCATCCAGGGTTGCGTCTTGATTGATGATATATCTCTTTGGATTTTGAAAATAGCTTGATCTACTTGATCAGCCTGGATTGTGCTATTCTGGCTTTGTTCAATAGCCCAACACAAGAAAATTATGGTAGTTAAATGTCAAACAGGATTGCCCTAACGACTACTTATGAATATAAGAACAAGATTCTCACGGGTTCAGAAATGAGAATCTTCTTCATATTCCAACCGATTTGACATGTAACCATCGTAGTTCTCTTGGGTCGAAGATAATCAAGCCACAAAGAGGTAGATCATCAATTAAGATGAATGCATTATCGACTTGGTAAGACAATCCATGTGTTTCTCTCATTTGAAAGTTGCTTGAGCGCCGCTGGAACATCAAATCTTGGACTGAAGGATGATAACATAGAGAACACGGGCACATAGTTGCTTACTGTCACGGGTAGTATAGGTATTTGGTTTACTGCATAATATGGATAAATTTTGATCTTAAATTAAAGTAGATGAGTTTTTGTATGAAAGTAAAGGAGAAATATCAACTTTGTTGATATTGTTTCTTTATTTTTATTGGATTAATTTAAAGCAGTTCTTACCATAGTTTTTCATGGATGATGTCATAATGCAACCAAAGGCTTCTCTACATTGTGTCATATAACTGGTGTGTGAGAACACTCATTTGGCTGCGGCTTTGAAGGCGGTTAAGTCTGGCCGCGAATCCCTGGTCTTTTAGATGCTATGCGAGGAAGATCAGAGTTACTTCTCAACTGTCTGGGAAGTCTGAGTCGCATAAGTTGCAGTAACAAGTGGAACATCAATGAGGACATGTTTGAAATCAATATAGTATTTACGAGATGTCACAATAAGGCTCAGATCCATTCTAATTTAATGATAGGATTTTTGTTTCCAAAGTAACTCATGATCAAACATGTTTAAATATCAGTTTGATTCAATATTCGGAATTTACCCATTCACGATACTCTTGAATGTTTTAGGATCATGTTTATTATGAATGTTTGACACTAAGAGAACTTTAACGCAATAGGTTGATGACAATTCCGTTGGCATATATAAAAAGATTGTCACCCCAATGCCAATTCTAGAAATATGAATTTGTTAGCAGTGGCTAATAAATAAAATTATGAATAAATAATTTAATATTTGAAAAATATTTATGATTTTTAAATCAATTGATAAAGTATTGATTTTTTCTAAATTAATGTAGGTTTTATTTAGGAATAGCTCATTGTTGTTATTTGTAGTTGTATAGTAAGTAACCTTGAATTTAAGTCTTATTGTTGGTCCGAGAGACTGAGAGCTTGTATATTGTTAGAGATTTTTCGGACATTGAATTTAAGTTTCATCTTCTTGTTGAGAAAATGTCTTCCATTAAGAATCTTGCCGATCTATCATGTAAATATTTTATGATTAAGGAAGGTCGGATTGAAGCTGGTGGAATTAAAGGGTTGTTTTAAAGGATGTGATAGATTTGGACCTTTAATAATTAAGATCGGTGTCTAAATAGGTAATAGAAATTCACTATTGATATGGTTGTAGTTTTTAATAGACACATATATAAAGGGAAATAATAAAACAAAATTATTCATGTTACGCAAGACATTTGTTCAAGAAACTTTATATATTTTCTGATTGCGAATGAAAAAGGAGAATTATGTATAAACTAAAAAATCAGTATAAGGCTCATATGCCTTATACATTGTTGTCGGAAATATGTCTAATGCTAGATTAATTAAAATACTGAAGACACGCGACTAAATTCACTTAAATAACTTTGTTCCTCATGATGTCTGTCAAACGTTGTTGTCAATCATCTCATTTTGTTCAAATTTTCTGAGAAATCAAACGTTTATGTAATTTAAATTTACGCCCTAAACCGCATAATGCTTTTACGCACGATTTTTCAAATCGCTTCATGTTAATAAAGTAAAAAGAGATAAAATTATTTTAAAACAATAACATAAGTAACATTCAAAATAAGATTATGGTACTTGAAGTAATTGATTTATAAAAAAATCAATTTAAGGAATTTAAGGTATGCTCTATTTAGGATAATAAAAATAAAAAAGGATATATATTGTTGCATAATATTATGTGGTGTGGTGGTGGGAAGCGTAGTGAATGGAAGAAGAGTTATCTATCCGTTAGTGAGCGTTGGTGGCATTCCCATGGAAGGGATGGCACTTATTCCATTTGCACAGTCACAACTGCTCCTTCCGCTTCCAAAGGTTGCCGCCATTCCCCGTCTTCATAATAGTAGAAATAATAATAATACCAATGGTTCGTTGCTTCCTTCAATTTTAAGCTTCTCTTCTCTACGTTGTGATTCTGTTTGTCATCCTAATCTAATTGCCGTTATGATTAGGATTTGTGTCTCTCAGACCGCACCGCGGGTTTCGTTTTCGCACTTCATTGTTTCCCAAGGCACAGGGCGTTCCTCTTCACCAACACCAACAACAGCAACAAGTCACAGTGAATCCGAATTGGGTGAGTGGGGATTCCATACGTCAGAGATTTCTTCATTTTTATGCTTCCCGCGGTCACAAGCTTCTTCCCAGCGCTTCTCTCGTCCCCGATGATCCCACTGTTCTGCTCACCATCGCAGGGATGCTCCAATTCAAGCCCATCTTCCTGGGCAAGGTATTCCCATGCCTCACCATCTATCACTAATACTACCTCTCCTATCTAACTTACTAATTACAGGTTCCGAGAGAAGTACCTTGTGCTGCTACTGCACAGAGATGCATCCGTACTAATGATATCAACAATGTTGGCCTAACTTCCAGACATCACACCTTCTTTGAAATGCTTGGAAACTTCAGCTTTGGTGATTACTTCAAAAAACAAGCTATTCTATGGGCGTGGGAGCTTTCCACCTCAGAGTCAGTACACTTTCCCCCTCCACCCCACCTCTTTCTTATGTCAAAATATATTATGATTTGTCTTCTCTTCAATTTACCTTTAGGTTTGGTTTGCCACCGGACCGATTATGGGTGAGTGTTTATGAAGATGATGATGAGGCCTTTCAGCTATGGTCTGATGAGGTTAGCTACAAATGGTTTTCCTCAACAATCATCTTATTTTCCTACATAATTAACTTCTATTTTGACTAGCGAACGTTTAACAAAGCATATTGCATTATTCTTCCTATTGGTTATTTATTTAATTTCCGTGCAGGTTGGTGTCCCAGTTGAACGTATAAAAAGGTTGGGAGAAGAAGACAACTTCTGGACCAGTGGAGCGACAGGTCCTTGTGGTCCTTGCTCAGAAATTTATTATGATTTTCATCCTGAGAGGGGATATGTAGATGCTGTAAGTATGTCATTTTTAGATTGAAGGATCCAAAATCATTTTAGTGACATGTATTTTGTTGGGTGGTTGGGACCTGGGGGGTGAAAGCAGGATCTCAATGATGATACAAGGTTTATAGAGTTCTACAACTTAGTCTTCATGCAATACAACAAAAAAGATGATGGTTCTCTTGAACCTCTAAAACAGAAGAACATAGACACTGGCCTCGGACTGGAGCGTATGGCTCGTATTCTACAACAGGTATATGTTCAGTATGTTGATTATTGTTGTAAAAGTAACCGTTTATATTTTAAGAAGTATTTCTAGGGCACTAGACCTGTCATTTCACATGCTCCTAAACCCCATCTTATTTATAGCCAATGCTTTCTGCAGGTTCCTAACAATTATGAAACTGACTTGATTTTCCCTATCATAGAGGAGGCCTCAAAGTTAGCAAATGTTTCTTATGGTATTGCTGATGGTCAGACAAAGAAGAATCTCAAAGTAAACATGACTATCTTCATACGAACTGCAGTACAACCTTAGCTGATTTTAACCTAAAGTTGTCTTGTTATTTTTAATGTGTCATTTCATTTTTTTTTGTTTTGCTTTTTTTCTGGTTTATCTTAGATTATAGGAGATCACATGCGTGCAATTGTTTTTCTCATCTGTGATGGAGTTGTCCCTTCGAATGTTGGGAGAGGTTATGTGGTTCGACGGCTTATTAGAAGGGTTGTTCGTACAGGCAGGTTGCTTGGTATAAAGGGTGATGGTAGGGGAGACCTTGAAGGAGCGTTTTTACCAATTATTGCCGAGAAGGTTGTGGAATTAAGTACACACATTGAGGCTGATGTGAAGAACAAAGCACCTCGTATCTTTGAGGAGCTGAAGAGAGAAGAGCTTCGGTTTGTGCAGACACTGGAGAGAGGAGAAAAGTTGCTTGAGGAGAAACTTGCTGATGCCTTATCAAGTGCAGAAAGAAATGGAACTGTTCCTTGCTTGGCTGGCGAAGATGTGTTTCTATTGTATGATACTTATGGATATCCAATGGAAATAACAAAAGAAGTGGCTGAAGAACGTGGTGTGAGTATTGATATGGATGGTTTTGATATTGAGATGGAGAAACAAAGGCGTCAATCTCAAGCTGCACATAATACTGTCAAACTTTCCATTGAAAATGGGGAAAATATTACAGAGAATGTACCTGACACTGAATTTATTGGATATGACAGACTTCATTGTAAAGCAATGATAGAAAGCCTACTGGTGAATGGAAATCCAGCTGTGCAGGTCAGTGAAGGGAGTAATGTGGAAGTTTTACTGAATAAGACTCCATTTTATGCAGAATCAGGGGGTCAAATTGGCGATCATGGCTTTCTATATCTTTCAGAGGGTGATAATGAACCAAAAGCTGTTGTGGAGATAATAGATGTTCAGAAATCTTTAGGCAACATATTTGTGCACAAGGGTACAGTCCAAAAGGGTGTTTTAGAGGTTGGCAAAGAAGTGGAAGCAGCGGTTGATATGAAGCTGAGGCAGCGAGCCAAGGTGCAAGAACTGTTGATTTGGTCGTTTATAGTCATATATATTTTCAGATTTCAAACTTGCAAGTTGTTTAAGATTATAATAAGTGTAGTTGGGTTTTGTAGGTTCATCATACTGCTACTCATTTACTACAAGCTGCACTTAAAAAGGTTATTGGTCAGGAGACCTCACAAGCTGGTTCGCTGGTGGCATTTGATCGTCTCAGGTTTGATTTCAACTTCCACCGACCACTTCATGATACTGAGCTTGCTGAAATTGAAGTGCTAATCAATGGATGGATTGAGGATGCAGCACTACTTCAAACCAAAGTAATGCCTCTCGCTGATGCAAAAAGTGCTGGGGCTATTGCAATGTTTGGAGAAAAATATGGAGAAGAGGTAGGATTTACTTCAAACATTTGTAATATTGACCTTCAAAGTTCAATTGGATTACTTTTGTTTTAGTAGTTCTAAGCTTGTAGACTATAGTTATCATGAAATGTGTATTCAAAGTAGGTGACCTTCAGGGAAGGTTTACAATACAACTAATGGTCAAAACAATACTTCTTCTGACTGAAATTCCCTTTTTACTATTGTTAGATTGGTACTCATGACAAAAAAAGTGCAAGGTTGAAATACATCCAATTACAATTATCATTTCTAATGTACTAGTAGTTATCCCTGTATTTCTGACATGCGCTTGCACATGGACCAGAGTGGTAAATCATGTACAGCACAGTAAGATACTAGGTTCTGTAAATCCTATTAGGAGAATTCCTGTTAATGAAACTAAAAATATTGTTTAATCCTAATGGCCCACACTTCTATGACAGATTACAGTTATTTGTTCCAGTTCTTCTCATCAATCAAGGAAAAGATTAAGAATATGTATTTATGTGGTATTTATTAAGCTGATGTATAAGCACCTTATTTTGGCTTCAAATTTGGTGTACTGCAGGTACGTGTCGTAGAGGTTCCTGGTGTGTCGATGGAACTATGCGGTGGGACTCACGTGAATAATACTTCTGAAATTCGCGGTTTTAAAATAATATCAGAACAGGGTATTGCATCTGGAATCAGGCGTATTGAAGCTGTAGCTGGTGAAGCCTTCATTGAATATATCAATGCCCGATACTTTTATCTAAAGCAGCTATGTTCCACTCTCAAAGTATGTTCCATGATCTTGGCTTTAGAGTTTTCAAAGCCTTGCCAAAGTTTTGAAAACTCATAGTTTGTCATCAGGACAACCAGTTAATATTCACTTTTATCTATATTGACCGAAATTTGAAAATCACCTTGTTCAGTTAATATCTATGTGTTATTTAATTATTGTGATGGTTTATTAATTATGAAAGTTTGTGCAAATAGGCATCCTTTTGTTTTTCCTCTTACTCTTTTGTTGAGGGAAGGGGGGATCAGAGAGACAAACCATCTTATTCTGTATAAGATGGCATTCAGCATAGTCTGGAATGGTTCTCATCGTGCCATTCAAATGCTTATTGATAAGTTCTTAGATATTATGGAATACCAAAGTTTCATATAGAGTAGTATAGGATGTTTGGTGAAGTACTTGAGTGGTTTGATTCACCGGCTTAACAACTAGCTTCTAAGGGATGGTTCCTCAAATACTTGGGGTATGAATAATTTAGTATGAGAGTTGGTTGTTGGTGTCTTGAAAAGAGTTACCTTTGAAGGGGTTGAATACATAGGCTCAGTAAAGACTTGTAGAGTATCAATTGCAAGACCTTGGCTTTTCAGGGACGGTATGAGGTGCTTAAATCTCACAGTAAGTAGTAGGTATACTCGATGAAGTACTTAAGTAGCTTGATTCTTCCCCCCTTAACAGATAGGGAGGTCTTTTGGGTGCTTGTCACTTAGCTTTCTGCAATGACTTAAACATATCAGCGAATTAACTTTCCAAATACATAATGTATGTCCTTTATTTGTATAACTTTTTGTTAGTGTTTTTAATAAAAAAAAATCCAGGGGTGTTGTTGGCTTGGTCATTTTCAGCACACTGCACCATTTCTTTCAAGCACTTTTGAGCATACGTTCTGCTCTGCAATATTGATTTTTGCATGTAATTACGTGTTGTAATTGATATAATAATATCACTTTATGAAGGTTAAGCCAGAAGACGTTACCACAAGGATAGAAAACCTTTTGGAGGAGTTACGGGTATTGAGAAATGAAAATTCTTCTGTACGTGCAAAAGCAGCAATCTACAAAGCTTCAGTTATTGCGAGCAAAGCATTGTTGGTGGGGAATTCAAAACAGTACAGGTAATGTTTCTCCGTGTGATGGTATATCAGTTTTAGCAACCTGAAGATGTTTCTTTGATATAGAAGTCTTTCAACCTTTTCTCACTTGAAGTTTTTATTGTCAAAACCAAACAAATCCCACAATTAAGAAGCTGGAGGTATTGCATCACATCACTGGTAGTCCCTTTAATATATAGTTTTGTGATTACTACAGAAATTATTAGAAATTAAGTTGAAACGATGTCCCTTGTATTTATATTTCCTTATCTTGTTCTTTTTTTCAGAGTATTCCTCATGTTAAACTTAGTAGGACTTGCGCAAAAAAATATTTTTAAAAAATTGTTAAACATTAAGTAGATGTATCGTTTTTATTTATTTCTTGTTGAAAATTTGCAGGGTACTAGTTGAGTGCTTCGATGATGTTGATGCTGAATCACTTAAAAGTGCTGCAGAATATTTAGTGGAAACACTAACAGATCCAGCAGCCGTGATACTGGGCTCATGTCCAGGTGAAGGGAAGGTTAGCCTAGTTGCTGCTTTTTCTCCAGGGGTGGTTGATCAGGGGATTCAGGCAGGTAAGTTTATTGGACAAATAGCAAAATTATGTGGCGGTGGTGGAGGTGGAAGGCCCAATTTTGCTCAGGCAGGTGGGAGGAAGCCTGAAAATTTGTCAAGTGCCCTCGATAAGGCTCGGTCAGAACTCATGGCTACTCTAAGTGAAAAAGGGAATTGAATTCTTAGACGCTTAGCAAATCTTTTTATGCTAAAGCAACAGAATATATCCATTTTCGCTGTCTGGAGAATACATCACAACAAATCAGAAGATATAAGGGTCGGAGGCTGAAGTACAAGTATTCTGGCAATTCCAGTGGCATGTAATGGAAGTTTCAAAATAGTATAGAGCTAGTAAAATGTTGGTTATTAGTGTGATTTTATTCTCCTGACACAAACTGGTATGGTATGCATCCACACAATCCAACTGGTAAATTTTGGCATGCACATCTCAGATTGGAGGCAGGATGTAAATGCAAACACTATATACATGAAAGATAGTTTTGATAGTGAAAGACTATCAGGTGGATTCACTCCTTTCTATCTTGATTGCTCTGGAGGATGTTGGGATCACACAGAACTGAAGCGTTGTGATGGCGATGGGAAAGAACAACTTATGTCATGAACTGAGATGAAATCAACTATTTTTAAAGATTAAACTATTTGATGAAAGTACCTGAATGATTTTGCATCTAACAACTTGACCGCTAAGAAAGTTGCCAACTGCTGTGAGTGTAAAGCTAGTTATGAAAAAAAGAAAAAAAAATAGTTTAATGTTGTTGGACTACAAGAGGTCTCCGGAAGCTGAATGTTAGACTCTGGACCACATTTACAACACCGTCATAAAGTCCCATTCAGAAAGGAAATCAGACGATGAAGCAAAGAGGATGAGTTGGGATATTTAAACAGGGCAATTCAACTCAGCTCCTTGAAAAAAAGTTGAGTTGAATTAAAAATTTAAACCCAAATCAAACTATGATGGGTTGCTGAAACTTGCAAAAACTAATTAAAACTCAAATATTATTTAAACTCCAATTATTCTTAACTATAAACTCTAAATATTAATTAAAATTATAAAATCTTTAAAAGTAAAATATACTTCACAAGTCGTCTCTGGTACATACCTCTGTGTTTGAGTCACATCTTTCTGAGTAAAACTTACTTAAATATAAACCCCTGTAGTCACATCTTTCTGAATAAAATTCTTATACAAATATATACCTTAGTGAGTCTTTCATGGCCAAAACTCTTATGAAAATATCTATACAAACGAGTTTCACACTTTTTGTTCATTCATTCATAACTTTGTGTACAAAATTCTAACTCAAATATTTACAGTAACTAGTCTTCTATATTTTGAAACAAACATTAATTCAAAATCTACATCAACAATAAATAATGATTAAATCACATTCATGTCAAAAAAATTTTAATGCAAAAATAATCCAAAATTCAACCTTAAACTAAAATATATTACTTCAACCATAATATATAAATATCCTACTATAGCATCATTCACAAAATTTAATGCCAATTTAAAAGAATCATCACTCATTTAATTTTATAATAGAAATCTTAATTTGTTCCATAAGCAAATTAACTACTCAATTCAATCAATACTATACCTAAGCAAACTCAAACATAAAATCCAAGAATTACATATTGACCCTAGATATATTCTGGAATATGTTTCCACCTATATAATTTAACATCATCACAATTATGCTTATTTCTCAATTAAATAAATCATTTTACCGTTTAGTTCAGTAATAATTATCTATCTTATGTTTTAATCTCATCAAAAGTTTCTTTCTCAGCATTACCATTTCTTTTGCAAATGCACAAAAATGCACAACTAAATAAAAGAGTTTAAAAATTCTTAATTTACTCCTAAAAAATTTATGTCAAAAGTCAAACATATCATTATAAACTTAAACCAATAATTGTTTTTCCTCAGATATACAAAACTCCAAAATAGTTCATGTATGTAGGATAAAAGATAAAATAAAAATTATAAAAAAGACGAAAAACTTGTTGGAATCAAAATTATTATCGGTAGAATTGATTTATTATTATCACGCTAATAACTAGTAGTTCAAAAAAGATAAGTAAACATTTAGATATCATAAAAAGAGGATAAAGTAAATTAAGACTTTTGAATGTTAAATAAATAAATTTTTAAAATATAATTTTCATTCATCCTCTATTCTTAAAAGTCTATTCCCTGATACTCTAGATGTATTTCTTACAATTAAAAAAAAATAGTGACCCTGGTCTCTAAATTTTACTGTATTAAACTTTGAATGTCAAAGTCAAACTAACAAATTGATGTGCAATAATTTTAACATAATATACTTTAAGATTTAAAATTACTTAACGAAAAAAGTTGCAAAATATAAAATAAAGAATTCAAATTATATTAAAGACTGTTGACATTAATTTTAAATAAAATTATACAAATTATACTTTCCGTACTTATTAGTTTGTTTGGATTTTTATCATTTAAAATTGTATGTAAAGCGGACAAAATATATATTAACTTTAAAGTTTAAGTAAAAAATAGCATATAGATTAGAGAGGTAATTAAATATTTTGGGTGGGAAGGGGCTAGTCTGAAAACTAAGATGGACTGTTCTTGCAGTTGATAGAGACACGTCGGGTTGCCGTGCTCATTACGATATTTACTCGATGCTGTGATGTTTTGTTATCATTTATTATGATGCATGCATCACATTCTTCCGGAAATGCACATAGTCAACACATCCAACTCTACAAAATCAGAGGCAGATTGAGAGTACCGGCCCTGTGCTAAGACTTTGTGCTAAACCTTTTGGGTGAAGAAAAAGGCTTCCATTTCGAGACTATACAGTATTCCAAAAATTTCATACAGAAAATAAGTGACATAAAAGTGTTCTTATTGTAAAAAAATAATCCACTCTTTTAAGAAAAAATTTAGGTTTATGGATATGGTATAGATGACATGCTTTGTTATAATGACGACTGAGATAGTGATTGGTTAGAGAAGTGATGAATTTATTGATAGATGATGTGTTAGAAAACTTTGTTGGATGAGATGAGAAAGCCAAACACAGTGCGGATATATAAAGTATGAGTTTTTATTTATTTAGATGGGGTGTCACTAAGTGGTGACAGGGTAAGATGTAGATCAGAGGATGGGATGAAGATTAGAGAGTGAATTTCCAAATGGGATCTGAGAGTAGCAGTCCAGGTTGCTGCCATAACCAACTCCAAGCAGGTCACAGTATCTCTGGTAGAAACCAATGCGATCCTCAACCCTGCTATCCACTCCTCTGCCGCACTCCAGGCCTCCGTTGATGATATTCGTCACAGTGCCGTAGCCGGGAAGCCTCCCGGAAGCCACGTCGGCAGCGGAGGGGGTCCATCGAGAGGTGATGACGTCGTGGCAGGATGGCTTGGGGGCCTGCGGGGTCATCCAGAACCAGATAGCGGACTTGAAGGAGATGACAGGGTTAGTGGCGACCAGATCAGGGCTGTTGATTAAGTCCACCTCAATGGCATTTCCACACTGACCGTAGTTGTAGTTCCAGCTTATCTGGATGGGACCTCTGCCGTAGTATTGCTGCCCAGGAGCGCAGGGGAACTGGGGAGTTGGGGAGCAGTAGGCACTTGGGTTCTGCTCCCTCACGAAGCAGTATCCCCACGCGTATGGCCCGTCAGGTGCAGTGGCCCATCCCCCGGTTGTTTCGTGAGACGTTTGGCCCAAGAAGGCCGCAATCTCCCTCTTGCGAGTGGCAGTGTCTCCGGTGTTGCCGAAGCTGGGGAAAGCCTTGGCGGCGATGATGAAGGCGTCGTAGGTGTAGAAGCCTCTGGCTGGGCAGCCTTCGTCGTTGCGATGTTTGAGCATCTGGTCGAAGGTGGACCTGGGTATGAGGGCGCTGAGATCAGCAGCAGGAGATGGCTGTCCACCGCATTGGCTCTGGCAACCCGCGCCGCAGTAGTCGATGGTGGAGCCGCACCACCCGAACTGGCTGCAACACAGACCCCCTTGGCACAGCGCACCCCCTGCTTGCTTTCCACACTGCTCTCCCCAGCTTCCTCCCACTAACACCGTCCACACCACCACTACTGCTACGCTCCATATCATTCTATTCTTCTTCATTTCTCTTTTCCATTTTCCTTCCTTCCCTCTCTATCTATTTATAGCCTCCCTTGTTACTCTTACTTTACCATCATAATCAAAATCTTCAACATAAACATATTCATTATTTTACCTTTTTTCTCCTAATGACTCAATACAGTTTTCATCTAAATTTCTTTCTTTTTTTTAACACCGGTTCTTTGCCAATATGACAAAAACCTGTCGGCTTCCCGTAGAAATAAAGAAACACGTGTGGGGCCACCCCGGCGGCTTCCTAAACGTGATGTGATGACAGGGCTTCCTACACGTGATGTGATAACAGGGAAGACCGCGACCGAAACAAGATAACCTCATGCATTTATTTTATTTTATTTAACTACTATTCTATTTACTATATAATTACATTCATAATAAATATAATTTTAAATATATTATAACTATATATAATGACCAATTCACATATCCAGTAGCAAAACTATTTCATACTATTTCTTCCTTGTTTGTTGAAGGTGTACCGATACAATCAAGCATAACATTTTTAAGTTTTAAACTCAATCAAATACTTTTGTAAACCAAACAATTCTTCCATCAATCAAAGATAGCAGCCACAACAAGTTAAAATTTCTATACTATAACATCCAACAATATAATCAAAATTTCCCAATAGTCTTTCACGAACCAAAATATAATCATCCAATAATTTTACATAAATACAAATTTTCTCTATAAAACATTATTGTAACCAAGTTGATGCATAGAGTTCAAAACTTCTATCCTACACGTACTACCAATCTTAACTAACATTTTTTACTTGATAATATCCTGTCACTTCAAGCTAAATTTCAACAAATTTCATTTTTAAAAACTCTCATCAACAAACTAAAAGCTGATAAAAAAACTAAAAGCATTATTATAATTTTAAAGTAATAGAGATTTATTTTTATATATTAAAACCTCAAATGTAAATACATACGTTTGAATTTTATGGTACATCCTCAACTTTCTTGGGTATACCAACTGGAAAAAAAATTGAAAAAATATATAAAATATATATAAATATCAACGAGACTTCTAGATATCTACATTCCTTATCTGGTTTTGTATTACAAATAATGTTTCAGAAGTAAATATCCGTTTGCTTTGACTGGGCCTTGAGATCCTTCAATTTCTTTAATATGTTACTGAAGTAGTCTTGCAAATATTTCTCCAGTGTAATTATGTCTTTTGAATCAACCCCAAGAAGATCGTAGGTCTCCGCCATTGGAACAGAAAACACAGTATCGCTGCTAAGGACCTGCATATTTTCCCATTTAAGCATATCTTATTACCACTTTGAGGAGATGCAAATGCTTTATATACTAAATGCTATTTATTCACAGCTAAAATATAATGTCACTATATTTTGGGGATGCTATAATATAACATAACCTATTTGTTTGATATACAAGTCAGTGAATGCTTATTTCATAGCTAGCTGATTGAATCGTGAATGTCCAGCTGAACAAAGATTAATGATAAATTGTAAAGAATATAACAAACCCATATAACTGAAAGTTACACACTTGAAGTTGAAACCCAAAAATTAAAATTCAAAACTTAATACATCAAAAAGATAAAATTAAACGCCCATATTTTGGAGTATACGTTTTCTTTTTATTTTACAAATTTAAAAAAGAGAGTGACCACATGGACTAATGTTTAGACCATTTCCTTCTCAAACACTTTTAAAATAAAAAAGGTAAAATTAATTTCTTTATAAACTAAAATTAAGTTATATATAAACTAATTAATAAAAGTTCTATCTTCCAACTTCTTTATATTTTTCTTTTCAATTTATACATAAAGTTAAATTTCTCTTATAAAAATTTTATTTCATACTTTCTGTTTTTTTTTTCCTCTCACAAAAATACTTTATGAAAAAAATGTGTCCATTTTATATCAATAAAATCGATATTTTTACAATTAAACCACTAAAAGAGTTTTAATTTTTGGACTTGACTTATTAAAACATCCATGTATATTCGCATTTTTATGATTTTTTTTATAGTTTTATTATTTTATAAATAATTAATTAAAAAAGAAAAATAATATAATTTAAAATGTATATATATATATATATATATATATATATATATATATTTTTGTAAGAATAATATTAAAAAAATTACATATTATTTCTAAAAAGAAGATTTATTATTTTGAAATAAAAAAATTGTTTAATTATTTATTTTATTAAATAAATAAATAAATTGTTTTTTATTTATTAAAGAGTAGAAAGTTATGAAATGTGCATCTCTTTATATATGCGATAAATTTATAGCAGTATATTAAAAAATCAACAATTAAATTTAAATCTAATAAACTATAAAACTGCAAAAATCCACATCATTATTTTTTTGAAACAATAGATATCCTTCAATATTTTATTTTCTAAAATACAACCATTCATTTTAGTTTGCATGAGATACTACCGAAGATTTTTCAGATTAGATTTCCTTCCCACCCGATTTAATATAAGTGTTCATATTAAAACTTCTCTTAAAAGTTAAAATTATCTCATACATTTTTGTTGAAAAAGATAAAGAGGATCTTCTATAAAAGTCAAATTACGAACTAAACAGAATTTCAGTCTGAGTTTGTGAGTACACCAAACCTGCAACACTCATTTATCTGTTTTGTGAATCATCCCCACTATTATATACCATAGAGGCAGCCACTTAGAAGACAAAGTATAAGTAGAGTGGAAGGATGTGAAAAGTTCTAGTTATGAGATGCTAGTAATAAGGCAAAGAGATCATTCGAATACACCCTACAAGAAGTTATTACATATCAGTAAAGCCACTGTGGCAATTGCTCAACGGGTATGGCTCACTGATGGGTATTAAAAGTTGATCTGGTTTCATCATAATTTAAAAAATGCCGTTAAATATAAGCAACCAACCAACAGTGGATGAATACTTGACAGTGTTTGATCTAAAAGGGAAAAGGGGGGTACCGGAGCAATTCCCTGCAACATTTAATCAATTTTCTAAAGAAGGTGTAGTGGATATAGAAATAAGTACCTCTGAAAATGCAAGTCTGTCAGCAACATCACTTGTCCACTCAAAAACGCGAGTCAACTGACGAGTGAATCTTAAAATGGAGACTGGAACTGTGGTGACATTAGCATCTTGGCCTGCCAGCCTCTCGCACAAGGTTATTACCTAACAGTAATTTGAGGAGTGAGGAAGGTAGATGAGCAAAGCACGGAGGAAGAGAAAGAGAAATAGCAGCAGAAGTTAAGTTAATTACCTCTTGGGTTGTCCAAGCACGGGGACCAGCGAATGTAAGAAGTTTACCATTTAATTTCTCATTTCGTATGGCTATGAATGTCAAGCGAGCTATATCCTAAAGGTGGAGGCAGAGCGATTAGAAAGGAAATTGAAGAGGTGGAGGGAGGAGACGAATTACCTGAGTATCCATGTAAGCTATTCTGGTGGGAGCATCAGTTCCCCAAACAGATTTTTCTTCAAGGATGGGAACTGCGTACTGACCAATAAGACCCTGCAATGAAAGATTGTAAATGAATGAAATGCAAGTGGGAAGAAATTAAAGGTGGAAGTTCTGAAAGCATGGGTTGAGGGGAGAGTAAGGTGGCGGTGACCTGCATGAAACCGCATAAGCGGATTACGATGTGATTGAGGCCAGAATCCCGGAGGAACTTCTCAGTGCAGTACTTGATTTCCATGAGGGGAACCTCGGGATGTTTGTCACAGTTGTGGATGGAGTAGAAGACATATTTCTGAATGCCCATTGCCTTGGCACATTGTATGAGAGCCACTTTTCCTTCCCAGTCTACCTATGTTTGTATTTATGAATTGGATAAAGGTGCTTAAAGGAAATGAAATGAAAAGGAGAGTGGAGGGGGTTGGTTACGGTTTTGATGGGCTCCTCGGGACGGCCAGTGGCGCAGTCAATGACGGTATGTATGCCGACCAAGGTAGCAGGAATGGTTTCTGGTTTACTGAGGTCAGCCTGGGAAAGAGGAAGAGAGTGAAGAGAGTGAAGAGAGAATGAGAAATGGTGATGAATGGCAAGAGATTTACATTCACAACGGTTGCTCCCCAATCGCGAAGGAAGTCGGCAGGAGCGGGCCTGGGCCTCACCAGACACCTGACGTCGTAGCCTTCGTCGAGGGCCCGTCGCACAATCTGCCTTCCAAGGGTTCCGGTGGCCCCCACCACCAGAATGTTGGTTGCCCTCACTGGGCTCCCCGGCCCAAAATTGGCAGCCCCTTTCTCAATCTCCGCACTGCCACTGCTGCTGCATTTCACCCTCCAACTCCACCCTCTTCCTTTTCCCCTCCCTGTCACTTCAATACACATTCATGTTAAATCCCAACCTGACCTAATTGCAATTGGTTTGTGATTACTCACCCGCAGAAATAGAATGAGAATTGGGAAACGCCAGCGTGGTAGGTGCTACACTGCAGCGCCATTGCAGTTGGGGTGCGGGTGCCTTCAGCAGCGCTATCTTCATTTCTGTTAACGCTGAACAAGATAAGAGAGCTGCCAAAATATGGATACCCACGATACCCACGTCTGATCACAATTCCTCCACGTCGCATCCTTCCATGATCACTACTCTTTCATCTACCCTTCTCCTTTTTTTCTTTCTAAATAAATATAACAACTCTCAACTTTCCCAATAATTTAAATAATTGTCTCATTTTCATATTTCCGTGTTATGTTTATGGTCGTTCTTCAACCTCCTGTGATATATTTTTTTTATTTCATATTTGTTTCTTTATACAAATTTTAATAATTTCTTTTTCTGTACGGAAATTTTTAATGTTTTTTCCTTTTTAGCAAATTAAGTAAATTGGATTAATTTTAATACAATTCTCTCCACTATCAAATACTTTTAAGTATAATTCTAATAGATTTAATGACAAACTTAGAAAACGCACTTTTCATTTTTAGTATTCTTTCAATATGAAAACATGTGGAATACATTATTATTTGATGAATTAACTTATGGAATTTATTGGATATAAATTAAGTAAGTTATAACACATAGAAATGAGATCTAATTAACTAGAAGTGCTTATGGTATGCATTTCATCCAAATTGTCCAAGTGTTTTATATCTGTTGGGAAAAATACACAGCATTTTCCCATGAAGTCAGATTTCTGAGAGTGAAATCACAGCGAAATAATTGGACACACCAATTTGATAACGGAGTTCGGCCAATACTGCCTACGTCTCCGGACTGCT
>Ga0209700_102382_pt1 | contig 38172 bp, 18 predicted proteins | sample SiratroredBW_FD_187528 | JGI IMG/M metagenome (GOLD analysis project Ga0209700, IMG submission 187528) | Root nodule microbial communities of legume samples collected from California, USA - Siratro red BW (SPAdes) (version 2) | ecosystem: Host-associated > Plants > Roots > Nodule | place: USA...
TAAATATATATATATATATCACACCCTCTTTAAAAATTAAACTAATTTATATGAAATAATAAAATAGAACTTTAGTTTTAAATGAATGATTAAGTTAACCTCACAGATAATTTTTGTTACATGACTTTCATACAATTTAAAAGGTGTTTTTGGAGTGCTCAAATAAGTGAGAGCATGTTTACAAATATACTCCAACCTTAGAAAAAAAAAAATTTAGTTAATAATTATATAATAAATACATAGTGCGTAATATTGTTACCTATTATATTTATATAATTCTTGATTAAAATCACTTGATGAGTATTAAATCTTTATTATAATTGAAGTGTTAGAGTTTTATAAAATTATTCACAAAATATATTGCATAATCTAAAATGTTATGTTGTTTGTGTTTAATAGGTCTTATAATGACTCTTGTAGATAAGTTACTTTTTTTTTTCTAATAAAAAATCTGATTACCTATGGATACGTGTTATGAACAATCAAACTCAGTTAGGATTCATCGATCCAGCTATGATAGTAAAATTTTAAAATTTATAATTTAAACTTTAACATGTTATCGGTGAGACATTCAAGGTTAATTGACAGGGTGACAAATATACATGACATAAACAACATATATACTTGTTTCATACGTGGTTGTTGATCAATTAATAATGCATATCTTCAACCCTCCATTTGCATTCCTCAAACCCTAAAGGAAAATGCCATTTACATTTTTAATTACAATGATTGAAATTTGAAACACGGATTTAAGCAGCATGCTTGATGATAATGCGAAGTTTTCAAGATGATTACGTGCGAGGGAGAAACGTGGTCCCTCACTATGCAACCTGATGCATGCACTTAATTACTTATATATACTTCATTCATACTTTTTTATTCACAGGAAGAAATAAATAAAATAGTTTCATTATGTGAGGATTTTAATTATATCACTAAACAAAGTAAATATTGTAGTTTTTGGACTTTCACTTTTGACAAACAAATATCTGTTAATCTGAAAAATAACGGTAACCATTTTTTTTTTAAATAATTAAGTGTAAATTAACATACATTTATGTATAGTATACATAATTTTGTAATGACAAATTTAAAAAACCATTTGTAATTAATTGATAATATAAAAAAAATGTATACTAAAAATGCATCTTAATTAAAACAATAATATATTGATGATGACCAAATGTGATAGATATAAATAAAATTAAACCCTTATATATTTTATTAATTTTGAGATTATCTAAAGTGATGTAATCGTTTTTGTTTGGTGGAAACATATGTGGAGCAGTTCTTGACGTGTGTTACTATCTGTAGCTGACTTGGGCCTTTCCATGTTTAATTAACCTTTCAAATTAATCATTAGGATATTTTAATTTGAGAAATATTAGTAATATATTATGTCACAAACTCTCCACCACACATATTTGTTATTGGATATTTAATGGACAAAATCTATCCAAGTTTAATCAAAAGATAAATTATATTTATTTATTTTAAGATCTTATTAATAGATACATACATTCTTTAATTTTAAAATCAACACGCACTTCCCATATGGTTCAATATTGAAATAGCATTAACATGAAGATTAAAATTGAAAAAATTATAAGAAACAATTGAAGAATTTAATTATTATTACACATTAAAATTTTATATTTTCACCCACTTATAAATATATAAAAACTATATTTTTATGATAACATTGTTTAAATATAAAATTAATAAACATTTACAAATATGTAGAATAGTATTTTTATTTACGAATTTTAATAAGTGTAAGTTCAAATAAAATAAGAGGATGAACCTTATTTTATTAAAAATACAGAAGACAAATGTGTAGTTAAATATTAAAGAGTATGAATCTCATTTAAGAAGAGATCAAGGAAATTAAGTGCACTTTTAATTTAATTAATGGTTCACTTATTTAATGATTTTATTTTGTGAAATTTATTCAACAATACACACAAAAAATATACAAAATATTATTTTATCTTACATTCACATGAATAACTAGTGTCAGCCTAACATGAAGTTTAGATAATATTCATGATTTCATATATTATAATACTATTGTTATAATTTAAAAATAGTAAAAGAAATCTTACTTTCTACACCAATTACTTGTAGTTGGACCGTCATCAAAATCTTAATGGGCTGATCCAAAGAGTAATTTTCCAAAGTCTTTTAGAGGAAGAAGAAAAAAGAGAAAGTTGTTCTTAAAAACTCGTTTTAGAAAATATTATATATGTTTTCGAAAAGTTTGTTCATTTTACTGTAAAATACATCTCATATGTTTTGGAAAGCATAACAGATATTTCAGAATTCTTTTTTAAGAATTTTGTTTTGAAAAACCCGTTGTAGGATGCATTAGGTATTTGAAAGTTTTATTCTAAATCATGTTTCATAAATTTTATTCTACAAATCATATTTTAAAAATTCTAAAAGGCTTGTTTCAGAAGATTTATAGAACAGGTAATCTGAAATTCATATTTACTAATGGTAAAATGGTTATTTTAAAAAGTATGGGGCGTGGTTAGAAATTATGGGGATGTAGGAAGAAAAAGCCTATGAACATCCACAATTTTCTTAGGCCTGGCTCCAAACATGCGGGTACTATCCACACTCACTGTATAATATTGTTTATATGTTGTATTTAACTAAAAAAATTAATCTATTACGGCATTAATATAATATATCTATAAATATAAATTTAGATTTTATTTTATTATCTATTTTAATATTTTTTATTATGTTTTCTTATTTACTTATAGTGAACAGTAAATGATTACTGTTTAATTTTTTGTAATTATTATATTTGTAGTAAATTCTTATAAAGGTAATCAAATTTGAGATTAAAAAGTTATAAAAGGATTTTTTATTTTCGTTTCAGATTTTTTAATTTATGTGGGTTAGTCTACATATTCAAATTTGCATTTATACAAAATAAATAAGATCTATTAACTTAAAAATCTTATATAGATTAGTCCATCACATGTTTTGAGGAATAAGAATTAATTGTTCTGTAAATAAAAATCAGATGCTCAAATTAAATTAGAATCATGACACTTGAATTATACACTTTTAAGTAAAAAGAGTTATGATCTAATTATGAATTATAACTTTTAATTTAATAATAAATGTTTAATCTAATATTTGTAATATGAAGATTTTTTAATTTTTTAAATTTTATTTTTGAGATTAAAAGACTTACTATCAACATTTTCATTTTTTTAGTATATTTTTTTAAAATTAAAGCATTGTAGACACATTTTAATTATGTGTGATAACTATTAAACTCAATAGTTTAAATATAGTTAGGTGAATGTATAATTTAGGTTTACTAACATATCTCAAATTTTGATTCAATAAAGAAACGGAACTCAATTTTTTTCCAGTTCATGCTTTACTAACTGTCGACTCTCAACCCTTAAAAAATACTTTGCTAACTGTATTTGACAATCTAGCATTAGATAATAATATAAAAACCTCTATTCTGTGCATTTTAATTAATTATTATCATGACTTTCTACGTATCGCTTATGAAACTCCACATTTAACAAAAATTTCAAGTGAAGTTCATTGAAGGGTGAGTTTAACTTGTTGAGTTATTAATCAAAAGTTGCATAAAATTGAAAATCAGAGGGAAAATATTCTATAACTATTATGTTGATTATGAGCAATAAGATGGGAAGTATTTGAATTTAAACAAGTTATTAAGATTAATTCTTTATAGCGTCAGAAACTAAATTAAGATTTATTTTATTTTTTGTATTTTAAGAACTTATTTGGATAATTTTTTTCTTAAAACCTCAAGTAGGTTCAAGTGAACTTTTAAAACTTTTAATTTAAAAAAAAAAAAATATTAGGCTATAACGAACTTTAGGAAAAGAGTACGAAAGAAAAGACTAACATATTTATTTTAGTCCATCTTAAAATTCAAACTACAACTAATTTTTAGATTAGAAAATATTAAATTTCAACTAAATCAGAAACTTAACAATAAGCCTTGATATCGTTTTTGGTACATTCATATATATTTTCTTTTCACTTGCTTTTCCTTAACTTTTGAAAGTATTCTTTGAGTAATAGCTTCTTCAAACTTTTACACTATCCTAAATAAGATAAAGAAGGTTTTACAGAATACAACGTCTTAAAACATAAATACAAAGAAATTAAAAGAGAAAATATAACACTTTATGACATGACTTCATTTTCAAATAAATATTTATGTTATTTTCTTTTCTTATTTGGAGTACTTATATATGAAAATTTCAGAAAGATAGTCATTGTAGACATTGAGTGTCTTCCTTATAAAATATATTATGGTTTTTTAGGATAAAAAAAATATTATCATAGGACCTTAAATATCATTTAATACACTTTAATAATGGACTTCTTTGATAGGAAATGCAATTTGCTTATCTTTTAGTTGGTAGACTATTTTGGACTTTGCATAGAGAATTTTTCTCCTTACTTTTAAAGCACCCCTTTTGATTGTCTTTGTCCAATATCTTTGTTTTATTTGCAAGCAAACTCCTTTTTTTATAAGTGTTAAAATGATAACATAGGAAAAATAAGAATAAATATCATATAGTCATGATAGTTTGAGTCTTAAATCAAATTGTGTTTAGTCTGTAATAGACAATGCTTCATTTGATTAAAGCTCAATCAATGCATTGTATTATATTGAACTTTGAAACAATATTCCTTAAAAGATGTTTATTTGATTTTACTAGTCACTACGAGTCTTTATTATTTATTTTATAACGACGTACAAATTAAAAAAAGTATATTAAAGACTTTATATAAGAAAAATTGTACAAATTAACTTACTTATACATAAATTAATTTTAACTTAAAAATAAACCTATTTTAATTTATTTCTTATTTTTATCTTTTACAAACTTTTATGGAAAAGTTTTTCTAAAAAGACCCTAATTTTAGGTCTCAAAAGAAAAAAAAAACTAAATTCTTTCAATAATCCATAGAAGTCTTTGAAACACTATTTTGACCAACTCTATACAGTTTTACAACAATGACGCATTTCAAAAATATTATATATTGAAGAGGTCAATTTTATTCGAGATAAGTATAATCATTGTTAAGAAAAAAGTTTTATAAGTATTTAAGACATGAATATTTAAGATTTGAAATTGAAGCCCTAAACCCTAAACAATATTATCTAAATTTATGTTAAAACATGTAATGTATTTGATATATATTACAATCCTTAAATATATATATAATTTAATATATTTAATCAAATGTTAGATATTGAATATAAAACTAGTCCAAACACTCTATTAAAGGTATCTTTGAAAGTGTCTAAGATAAAGTACATTATAAGTAATATTACAACAAAATCAACAATAATTAACAAAATTAATGAAAGAGTAAGCCAACCTTGTTTAGAATATAATTACATAGCTAACCGATTTTATTAAAACAATTGAGGAAATATTTCTCTAGACAATGTCATAAGATTAATATGAATTTTGATGATAATAAATACTATAAGGAAAAAAAATACAATAAGCTCATGGATAAGAAAGAAAAACATAAACAAGAGGTGTAGTTGATCAAACGGTACATGCTAAAAGATATCATACATAGACAATCGCACTAGACCGAAGAGATTAGAGGATATGATGGTTAGACGATAGTACAAAAGATAATACATCAGATCTTAAGTTGAACAAGACAATCTTGCAAGGACAAAATGTTGTTACACTGACCAGATCCGATAGAAATCAAGTGGACAAAGTAACACATGAAGACATGTTAGACAAAAGTGTCAGACGATGAAAATTCTACAAATGACATCAGACAAAATAACCAACACGCATATCAGACGAAGCACCTCATCACAAGGTCAAAATATTGATGCAAATTGGGTTGACGAACCAACTAGGATAAAGAAAAAAAATTTGGAACTTTTTGAAGAAAAAGTTTAATAAGAAATCATGGTGTAAAATAAACATAGACATGATTAAATTTAAAAGATATTGATAATGATTTTCTCACATCTAAATTTGATCCATTAACAATTAAATACCCAATTTGAAAGTGTTGCAGTTCATGAAAAACCAAAGTTGAATAGTATAATTTTGGTTTCATAAATAAATTCTAATAGTTCATTAGGGAGGATTTTGAGTTTTTTTAAGAGGAATTTCACGAGCATGGTAAATTTTTAAGATGAGAAAAAAATTCTCCTTCATCACTCTCTCATCTTAAAAAAATAAAGTCCAACAAATATGGGAAAGTTTAGACCAATATATGCGGTAGACAACATATTTAAAATAATAATATAATATTTTCTAGAAGGTTTAAAAAAATATTGTCAAATGTTATTAATGAAGTTCAAAATACGTTCTTAAAAAATTTGAATCTATTAAAAAGTGTGTTGCTGACAAAGGACATGATATATGGGAATAAAAGAAACAAGAGAAGGTGTTTAATATTTAAAGTGGATAAGAAAAAGGTGAATGACACAATTAATTAAAACTTTTGAGTTTATATGATGATAATACTAGGGTTCTATAGCAAACAAATTTCTTGGATTAAGAGTTATCTAAAGTTAAATACAATATCAACCTTAGTAAACAAGAGTTTGAGAAAAGATTTCACTATGAAAATAGGCTTGAGACAAGGAAACCCTAGTTCCTCTCTTTTTCACTGTTGTAGGGGGATGGAGTGGGTTGATGATGAAAGCTATTAGCAAGAACTTACTTTCTGATTTTAATGTTCGGAGGAACAAGGTGGAACTAAGTATCTTACAATATGTTGATACATATTTTAGGAGAATTTGTGATAGAAAATGTTATGGTTATAAAGTCTATCAAAAGAAGCTTTGAATTGGGGTCATAAGTGAATGTTAACTTCTTTAAGTGTAACTTTTGAGCATTTGGCATGGATGAAATGAATTTAGAAGGAATGGTACACAAAGTAAACTACAAATTGTTGAATTTTTCATTTTATTTATTTAAGGTTACCTATTGGGGATAATCTACATGCGAAGGAAATGTGGAAGCTCATTATTTAAAAAAGTTGCTAAGAAGTTCTCTCTTTGAAATCATAAAATGTTGTTTTTTCTTAAGAGGTTATGTTTTATATTATAGAAGTGGAGAACTGTTATCACCAGTAGCTGTTGGATATGATTTGATGAAATCAACACAAGAGTGAAGTCTATAATGGATTCTAGCTACAACACGAAGTGCATGTATACTTGAAGAGCTTGATAGAGTATTGGTCCTAGACTAGGGAGGGTGTGTGATTGTCAGTTGTGTCTCTGATTTAAAATCATATGATTGCATGATTGATTATTCAAAAGTAAGCTCCAAAAATAAAGTTTCTTAAGAATATTTTTTAAAAGATTTTAAGAATAAAGCAAATCAGATATTTTTAATCAAATTCAGAAAGGTAATCAGTAAACTGTTTTTAGAATCTGAACCTGATGAATTTTCCAATTAAGTCACAAGATGTTATCAATTGATTGAATGGTGACTCAATCGATTGAAGTCTTAACAGTCAAAATAACAGTTTTTCTATATAAAGGAACATGCACGTGTTTTTCACAGAACAAGTACAAAAATCATATTGAGCGAATTTTTTGTAAAATCCTTGAGAGAAAATCGGGCACAAACTTTGTAATCGATTGAGCAATTGATTTTCAACAAGAAAACTGATCTTAGAGCTTTACTGCTGAATTGATCTACTGCAAATTGTGATATTGAATCAGAGCTAAGTGTTCCATTTTGGTCTTAATACATTGTATAATCTACTGAGTGGAATTACTGTATATTGTTTGTATTCTTGATACATTTGTTGAACTGGAACTAAAGGTTACAAGTTACAGAGGGTTGTAATTGTAACTGGTTGATTGCAGAGGTTTCTGCATTGGTTTAACACCTACTGTAGTGTTCAGTAGTGTGTGGTTTCTGCGGGGATCAGTGTGTACTACGGGAAGCAGTATTGTATCTTGTAAAATTGAACTTCGTGATCTTTTAGTGGAAATCTATGCTAGTTTGCAAAGGACTGGACATAGCCCTTGAGGAAGGGTGAATCAGGATAAAACCTTGTGTTCTTGATCTTTCTTTCTTTCTTCTTGAACGCATTTGAGTTTTCGTTTACGCACGATCAATAAGTTGTTCTTCGTGCTTACTGTTTGATAATTCTACTGATAATCTGTGTGTGTTTGAACTTGGTATTTCATCTGGTTAATTGACTGATCGTGTTATTAATCGAATTAACACATTAACTGGTCCCTAATAACATTGTTGATTAAAAGAACATTTGAATAATATTCTTTATTGAGATAAGTTGTAATTTCTTGAAGTGTTCATTATCTAATTGTTTCTACGTTGTTCTGATATACATCTTAACTAAGTAAACTACTTCCGCGTGTGGTTCTGATAATATTTTGATCGACTGCAGTAACTGCTTGTTTAAGAGCTCTGAATTGGATATTAAGAATTTGTGACTTCAGTGAATTATATTATGTTGTTTCAGTTTTTGATAAATCTGTATAATTGATTGAATTAGTTCTTTGACATACTGATTCTTGTTGTGTAATTCTGAATTTCATTGATCAGTGAATTGATAAAGATTTTTCATTCAATCTTTCATACTTTTCTAGCATTTGCAAAAAGTTTTCTGAAAAGTTTTAATAGTTCAATTCACTCTCCCTCTTAAACTCAGCTTAGACCTATTTTCTACAAGAACAATAATTGATGGAGGGATGTGAAGAGGAGTTATAAAGGATAAAACCAAAATAGGTGGTTTGATAGCATTATACACAAAGAATAGGGGATATAACAAAAGCTAAATTTTGGTTGGATAAGCGAAAGTGGAAAAATACTAATAGAAACATTTTGAGACTATATAAAGTATAAGAACACTATAACGGAGAAATGTCTAAGATAGGAATGTGGGTTGACAATGAGTGAGAATACAAAGGTTCAAGTGGACGATGAAATTGTTTGAATGTAAAATGTTGCTCTTACAAAATATATGCTTTATCAATTACAAACACTATACAAAAATGAAGAGAATATGTAATCTTCAGAAGACAAATTGAAGGAAGTTTAGTCTATTAAATATGCATATATATAGAAGTTAAAGACTTACACTATGTAACATGTTACCATATTCACCATGTTGTGAGTTAACATAATTCTATTAAAAGTAAATTATTTAACTTAGAGATTGTTTATGAATAGATTACCTAATTTAAGGGAAATGAATATTTTGAATGTACAAATTGATGGGAGTCCGGCAACAGAAGTAATAAGATTCACTTTTATCAGAACAATATGGAAACACCCTGAACCCAATCAATCAATCCAAACAAAACCAATATGCAGACGACAACAGAAGAATAAATCAACACCAGTAATTAACGTGGGAAAAACCTCTCAATAGAGATAAAAAAAAAACACAGGACGATAAATACTCCACTAATACCAAAATAAAGGTATAATGAGTCTCGTGAAATTAATCACAGAGCATATCAATACAACTCTTCCTAATCCTCAAAACGGTCACCAACAATGGCCCAAAAATATCAACAAATTGAAATTAGTAAGGAAGAGTTCAAGAATCTCGTCACCAGAAAAAATAGACAACGTTCACGAATTTTCTGGAAACAAAATATAGGTTCGATCTCAAATTCGACCGTCCAAAACAACTAACTATGAGTGATAAAATTCCACAAAAAATTTCAGAGCAATTGGAGAAGATTCCACCGTTGGATTTCCGAAACAACCAAGACTGACGGTAACAAGAACTTGCTGCGGACAGCGGCTCTTCACAAAATTCCTGACACTTCTACAGACCTCCAGTAGACAATCACACCGTCCAAATTAAAGAAATATGAGTGAGGAATCTTCAATAAAAAATTTCAGCTCGATCAGACAAAGTTTCACAGTTGAATTTTTAAAACAACCAACAGAGGTTGCTATAGAAAGTAGCTGCAAATTATCTCTCTCTTTTTTCGTCGGAGCGGTTGCTCACACATTTCTCAACACACACCAAAGCTCTCACCACACATAGTGGCTCACTCTTAGAGTTAGTTAGTCTTTTAACCTAATTATAATGATGCATTATATTAGGTCTGTCATGTGTCATATACACATAAAATCATAATGGGTTTGGACCTCACAAGAAGAGAAACAACCTAACCAATAAATCTTTCTTATATGTTGCTCAATTTTCTCATTTCTACCTAATGTGTGACTTAGACTCACTTAGATACCTAACACAAATTGAGTTTATTCTTTTTTGTTTTGAATATAAAGAATCTACTATTTTTCTTTACTTGGCCAACGTTGTTATATATAGCGTAAGGTAAGTTCTATGACTTAGTGAATATGAGAATTGCTCTATAGTTATACCTTTTTAACATAAATTTAACATAGGTATGTTCGAAACAACCGATTAGAAATCCTTTCATTTGCTAGTGTGTGGAGTCTAAGAGGAAACATAATTATTGTGTGTTTCAACATGGGGTGCTAGAAAATGATAAAGAATATATATCAAATATAAATATAAATATATATATATATATATATATATATATATATATATATATATATATATATTACTTTTGGAATATTTAATTACTTTATTATTTTTTTCGAATATTATAAGACCAAGAATAAAAAATAAATAAATTTAAAAAAGGTTAAAATTTAAAAAATTATTAATTAAAAGAAAAAAAGAATAAGACGAGCTTGTCCCTTGTGCAAGAAGAGATAAGTTAAAGATTAAAAATCTCTTTTCAATTGTTGCAAAGCATTTAAAATAAATGAAGAAAGAAGAAAATTGCCTATATATATATATATATATAAAGCATTAAAAATAAATGAAGAAAGAAAATTGCCTATATATATGTGATGAAAAGAAAAAGAGTATGTAAGAAGAATTTGAAGCAAGGAGAGAAATATAAAAGAGAGAAATATAAAAAGACTTAAAAAATTAGATGTAAAAATTGGAAATTAAAAAAAAAAAACACTATTATTACAATTCTAATGTCTTAACTATAATAATTAAATAGGAGAATGAGACATCCTTTATCTTATTTTATAAAAAAACTATCTTTACTCTAATATTTTTTATTTATTTATTAATTTTATAATTGTGTCTGTTTAATATTATCTTATTTATTTATTAATTTTGCAATTATCTTTATCTAGTGAGCTATTTTTAACTTCGTCTTATTTATTTATTAATCTTATAGTTATTTTTATTCAGTAAACTATTTTTAACTTTGTTTTATTTATTTATTATTTTTATAATTATTTTTATTTAATAAGATGTCTATAACTTTCATTGATTACTTTATAATTATATTTATTCAATAAAAAGTCTCTTGTTTAATCATTTCTTATTATTTAATATATATGTTTGTGTATTAATTATTTCTTAATTTAATGTTCGTTATTTTTGTTTAGTTGAAATATGAATATTTTTTTCTTCTCATATTTTTTTAAATTTTTATATTTTCATATAATAAAGTTCGATAACTATTAGCTACAAAATGCTCCTAATAACTATTTATAATATATATTTAAGATTTGATGAATGTTTGATTTTGGAGATTGAAGGGAATATATAGTATTCAAGATCTTGTATTTTTCTATTTATCAAAACTTATTTATTTTGATTAGTCATTAAAAAATTAATTTAAAATTTTTAATACAAAGTAAAATAAAATATATTCAAAAAATTATATGTATAAATATTGTTTTGCTTTAATATTATTATTTTAGATGATATTTGTGACTTTTTTTACCTTAATAGCAGTTTTTTATTTTTTATTTTCTTTAATAGTATTTTTTATTTTCCTTAATAGTACTCTTTATTTTTTAATTTCTGAAATAATACTCTTTTATTTTTTATTTTTTTTTATTCTTTAATTAATGTACAGTACATTAATTATTCTTATTATTTTATTTTATTTTTTATAATTTTGTGATTGTATTTTATTATAATAATTTACCGATTGTATTTTTTATTAAAAATAGATATTGGAAGAAAAATTTATAATAAATTTATAAAATTTTTATTTGAATTAAAACTTTTATTTTTCATTTGTTAAAAATATATCTAAATAATTTGTATTTAATTATTTAGATATTTTTTAGTAAACTAAAAATATAAATTTTAATTCAAATAACAATTTTATTATTTATTATAATTTTTTCTTCCAATATCAATTTTAATATAAAAATACAATCACAAAATTATTATAATTTATTATGTCAAATTTAAATTTATTATAAAATATAAAATAAAATAATTTATATTTTTTTTATTATAATTAATTAGTTAAAAAACCTATAAAATATTTTATTTTATTTTTTTTGTATTTTTTAAATTTAAATTTAATTATTTTTATATTATTTTTATCTTAATTTTAATACACTAATAATCATAATTTTTAATAATTATTAAAAAAAGTGTTATGACAGAAAATAAAAAATACTATTTGAGAAATAAAAAAATAAAAAATACTATTAAGATAAATAAAAAATAAAAATGTTATTAAAAAAATAAAAAATAAAAAATGCTAATAGAGTAAAAAAGTCAATATTTATTTTTATTTCTTTATTTGTACCTCTTATATGAAAAGGAAAATAAAAATATCAATTTAAATAAATAAAAATTTAAACTTTTATAAGACACCAATTCAAATACAGACAATGAAGTTCTAGCCATTTTAAAAGGACAATAATTTTCGCTTTCCATCTCCCGTCATCATCTACGTCATCTCATTGATAAATATCTGATTTTAGGAATATGTATGTATTAGATATAAATTATCCTAAATCGACTCATCATTTATCTTTCTAATGAATATATATATATATATATATATATATATATATATATATATATATATATATATATATATATATATATATATAAACTTTTATCAATAATTATATAAAAGTAATATAAATATATTACCTCTTAAAATAGAATTAAACTATATTAAAAAAACGTTAATTATATTAAAAAAAAGCGTTAAGTTAGGGTAGAAAATTACAAAGAAATATAACTAATGTGCACTATTATTACATCTCAAGCATTTCAAAACCTGGATTGAGATTTTATTTATTTTTTCTTTCAAAACCTTGAACAGAATAAGGCATGAGAAAATGGGAAAGGGGAAGCAAAAGAAAGTGATAGTGAATTGGTATTTAATTAGTATCCAAAATTTGATGACATGGACAGATAATTAAGGTATTGTGTTGTGTGATCTAAGGACAGCCTGAGTCTTAACATTTCCCACCAATATCTCCATCACTGTGACCCTCTCAGCATAAAATATTCCAACAAATCTTTCTTTTTCTCTTCTTTGATCCGCACTACTCACTCACAATAGAACAAACTGATAATTAAATTAAGTTACAGATTAATAAAAGTATTAAGCCTTGTTGATTCCCACCACGATTCATAGTACAAACGAAATGATCAGAACGGTTGCTTCAGATGGAACTATCTTTTTATATATTATGTAGACACTATTATTGGAGCCATTATCATTATTACTTAATGCTCAGTTTTACTATAGTGATTAGGTTTTTGCCCAAAAGTAATACCTTAAAAGTGTGTATTAATTAGCATAAATAATTCAACAACATAAGTTATAATGTATTCTTACAAATCCTCTTACTTATTATTAAATAGATTTTATATTGATATTAAATACATTTTAATTTTTATTAATACTTATTAAAATATTATACCCAGATAATGCAAAACAAATCTCATCTTGAAATTTTGATTTGCTACTTCATAATGCAAAATGTTAAATTTATGCTAGTCGTGTTTAAGAGAAAAGATAATAAAAGAATATATAAAAAATAATAATAAATATTATATGTAAAAAATATTCGATAATAATAAAAAAATCAAACTTTTAAAAAATAAATTTATATTTAACTGAGTGCTACAAAACAACTTATAACTTGTGGTTTTGATATCTTCGATAAAAAAAAGAAAGAAGTATGTTTTCTTCATTGGGGATTTCCTGAAAAAAATCGTCGTATTATTCTCAAAATACCTATGAACGAGATTCAATCTATCAAAATAATAATAAGAGTTCAAGAACGAGGTATTTTTACTCGTATCTTTACTTATGAGAGTATCGTTTATATGGAAACAATAAAATAGGGGGTTTATTCTCTTGACTCGTATTGAAGATAATTTGACTCCCCCAGAAATTGCAAATAAAGCTGACGAATTTTTGTACTTATTTATATACTATAAATTGAATTTATTTTTAGTTGATGTGAGATTTCTAACATATTATCTCATGCTGAGATTACTTAACTCTGTCTAAAACTAAATATTTATGAGTGGTGTGATAACAGGTAATAGAATCTACTTATCAAATCTGATTAGAATATATTTTGATATCATATTAAAAAATAGACTTTAAGTCTAATCAACATTATAAAATGAATTTATAAATAAGGTTTACACTTGTTATATATAATGAATTGACTTTATCTGTAATTAATATTAATTCCTTAAAATAAACTTCAAAAAATATATATACATCTTATTATGATTAAGGGAGAAAATTTTAAAGTTTACTTTTTCTTTAGTGACATTTCATTCAAAAATACTAAAAGGAGGACAAAGAAAGACAAATGGTCCAAAATGTAATTAAGAGGGGTTGCAAAGATGAAGCAAATTTCAAATTAATAAACAAATTTCAAAATCTCGATCATTTCAATAAACCTAATCTTGTCATCATTCCTCTAACATGAGGGAGGGGATTTTGTGAGATAGAAAATTAGTTGTCGGGCTATGTTTTATATTAATAAGGTTTGAGTTCTCTAAGTGATAAGATATATATATAAAGTATTACATGACATTATTATAGCATATCCTTCTCCTCGGCATTTTGTAAGAAAAACACTAACCAAAGTACTTACGAGAGTAATTAACCTAATCATGCCATTCTCTTGCACTTATTTTTTTATGTTCGAACGTGTTTACCACCTTTATGAAGAACAAAACACTACGATGAATTCTTTGCTGAAAAGTACCAGGAACAAAGTTAATTAATTGGATAAAACGCGCAATGGATCGTAAAATAAATAATCAAAAGCAGAACCAGTTCAACTTTTTTATTTTGTTTTTTGCAAATTAAAAAACTGTTTGGAAGTAAACGAAATCTTTGTCCCAAAGCATTTTAAATTAAGAGTGTGCAGTGACCCAGAGATTGTGTACTAAATTGTAGTGCTGGGCAATGGTAGCATATGCTGAAGATGTGGTTGGTGATATTAGGCATCTTCGTACAGTGGCAGTGCTGTCTAATGAACTGGTCCCAACAAATTAAATGCTAATTAACATGAGGATGGTATATTCTCATGTATACGCATGCATAACTAAAGTACGGTCAATACCATTATTTGAAGAAAGTACACATAAAAAGATCACTTAACAACATTTGCACATTAATTAATTAAACTACCAACTAAAAGGATTGTGTATAATACCTAAACCATGAACGCTACTCTTTCAAGGGATTAATTATTCCCACTAGATTTTCCCATAATTATGATGACCTTGCTCCTCCTAAGAACTAATTCTCACTGCAAAACTCTATTGTAATAAATAACAAATTTGGTAATTAAACATAAAAATTAGGTTTATCCACACATTTTACCATTCATCTATTGTCCATATAAGAATTTTGTGCATTTCCTAAGTCTCTTAACTTACACATAGGAGGGAGTTGAATCATACACATTTAGAGGGTTATAGGTTATGTAGGAAGGAATATAGGAATTTTATTTGATAAAACATTCCGGATATATATACATAGGTTTGAAACATTATTCTGTACTTTTCATTTATTATATTATTTTTCTGATAGAAATTATTTTCTTTACCTACATATTTTACTAATATATTTTTTCTTTTTTCTTTTTTTTGCTTTTTCATACATTTTACTAATATTTTTTGTGTTGCAACTTATCGATATGTTAAATATATGACAAAATATTGATGTATTCCTATGGAATGAGGTTATTTCATAATAATCTTTTACAAAACAACATCATTTTATTATCAATATGACATTAAAATGTGTAAAAAAATTGGAAAATATGAAAGTAAAATATGGGAAAAATAAAATGCACAAAATGTTGAGAATTTTAGGGTTAAAATGTACCAAAATATGGATGATAGAAATTGAAAAATAATGGTAGAGTTAAATGGTAAAATGTGTAATTAAATAAAAAAATTATTATAAAAAGGGCTGAGAAAGAAATTAGTATAAGTTTCAAGTATAGAGTAAGTGATCATTATATAAGTAACAACATTTTTAGGTTTTCTGTTTATAAAAAATGTATGTTCATATGGTAATAGAAACCATTATGTAAATTATGAGATCAAGTAAGAGTCTGGAATCACCAACTCGTCCAGTCAAATAAATTTAGTCACTAAGAGCAACTAGAACGTGAGTGTTCTTAATTATTGTGTTTACTAAACACCGTTCTTAATAAAAACTTGTCATTGAACTATTGTACTCAAAGCAAAAGCTAAACATAGACAGCTTCAAATCATAATAAACAACTTGTGATCTTTCGAAAAATCTAATTGTAATGATCAAGTGTACACTTTTTTTGTTTTTACGTTTGTTTTGGCAATAAAGATCATGTTTTGGCACTTTACAAATTGCTAAAAATTTGAAAAAGTTTCTCGTAACTCTGATAAAAAGAAAACTCAGGTTATCTTATATATTTGATTTCTCTTTGAACTTCTTATTGTTTTTTTATGTGAATTAAGTTGTTGAATTTATTTAGATTTAAACTATTTTGATTCAATAGAAATACCCAATTTTCTAAAATTTAATGATTATTACAAAGTTGTCACTATACCAACAAGACAAGAGGATTCTAATTAAGTTAGAGACTAATTTAGAATCTAATGGTATAGGTCACTAAAACCTTGGTAGCTAATATTAGATACCAATTATTTGACTTAATTGGTCACTAAATTCAATCATTACTTCTATTTTGTAGTTATTTAGGAACTAAAATCTAATTTGGTGTCTATTTTGGTCACAATCAGTAACTATTTCATTTGGTAGCTAAATATTGATCTTTAAACAACTTTTTTTTTTAGTGCAACATGACCATTTATTTTCTCAAAAAATAAGTATTACTTTTACTTACTTTCTAAAAGAAACATTGAACAAGCAAAAAAACTCGGTCTATACTAGAAGTTTGGGTAAAGAATAAAATAAATAAAATAAAATATTTGAAGAATACTCAAACACAACGTTCTTTCTTTTATACTTTGTACGTTCAAAATGTTTAAACAGGGTTATCGTGTCTATCAAAATGCAAATTATATGATACAAATGTATTACAATGTATTAGGATATTTATAGGAACCACAAGTTATTGGCGTGATTACTACGGTTAGCATATTGACAGATTAATACAGATCCCGTATCTATTATAGCTCCCCTAGTTTAGCTCATCGTAGGCTTTTCTTATAGTGGCTACTAGTTTGGTATTCATATGATATTAATTATGTGTTACTTGCTTGCATAAAATTTACAATTTTGTCTTGCACCAAAATAACACTTACCCACTTTCATCACCTAGCTCGCACACGCCACTTTTGTGCCTCCCCTTTTCATATTATGAATAACTCATCCCATAACTTCATTTTCTCTTTGTATTCATATGCAAAGTGCATATTAACCACTATTATTGGTATGTTATCCTTCTCACACTTCCATATGACAACTAAGAAGCCATTTTTTCTAACATATCTTTCACATGTAAACATCTCCTTACACCATGTTGTCAAAATCCCACATTACTCTATATCTCTACATTTTCGTGTACTTTTCTTTATTGATTAAATTCGTATTAGTTTCTTGTAAACATAACATTCCCACCCCTTCTTTTCTTATTAATTCCCTCATATACAATCCCTTAGTTATTCCTCTCACACCTCTTAGGTTGAAATATATGATATTCATTTACAACTTTTCATGTTCCTCTCTTTTTTGTTTTTCTTTAAATCATTGTCTCTAATTTTTATTTCCTCTAATCTATTTACTATTCATTCCTCCTTTTCAAAAAACATTACACCTAAATGTTTACCTATTTCCCACAACCTAACTCCTTCTACTTTATACTTTTTTAGCCAAAACAACCTATTATAGTTACTAATTGCAAAATCAATTATAGACTTGCACATAGTATGAATAGTTTACCTCAATTGTTTCCATTTTAAGGCTTCCCGATCCTTTGAAAAGTCAGATGCCAATGAATTTCTTTGTCTCCTGCTTGATTCTCCCTTCCATAATTGAGCTTTCTCTGAAATCCCTTGGTTTTATTCTGGTTACATTCATTAAAACCATCCACGCCACTTGTTTGTTTTGTGTTTCACGCTTTTGTGTTTTTCCTTTCAACCTCTTTTCTACCTTTTGCGATCTTGTTGCCACTCTTGTATTTGTCAAATGTTCTTTATTTTATTTCTTCATTGAACGATTGAATATATTGATATGTGGATGGACTATTCATTGTAATATTCCTTCATATATTAAAAAATATTTGAATTTTACTCTTCTTGATGTATAGGGCAAACATATAGATTCTATGGTGTTGTCCTCATATGAGAATGACCTTGACATTATGTTATTTTATCATCTGTTTATAAGCTTGCTTTCAAAGGTACCTCCTTGTTTCATCTATTTCCATCTTCTTATAATTTCTTGTTATAAAATGTATCTATTTTTTTACTGTACAATTTTCTATAGCTCATTGGTAATCAAATTGTTATGGGTTACATTGCTGGAGATCCCACATCGATTAAAGATAAAACCTTTCAATAGTTTATAAGTAGCTGCGAACCTCATCTTACAAGCCAATTTTGTAAGGTTGAGTTAGGCTTAAAGTTCACTTCTTAAGATATATGCATGTGAAATTTTGTACGAGGGACAAGGGAATAATTAGAGGTATGACAAAGTGTTATTGATGTTTTTTTGTAGGTTTGACTCTAAGCTTGCCTAATTGTTTGAAGTCGAACTATGAGTAAATGAACTTAGAGAGTAATCACTATTTTTTTTCCATTTTGAATGTAAAGGAAATGTACTTATATTGCATGCATTTTTGTTTGATAAAACCATGTGTACCCCCTTTTTCCTTCTTTTGCTTAATCTATATAGTGAAGAATTTTATTTGACGTTATAATAAAATTTTCTCTTATTATTTCTTTCTTTAATAAAATGAAATATCTTGGTCACATTTATAGTCATCAATCACATTATTTGCTATATAACCCTTCTTAAACCACGAATCTTCTTTGATCCTCGTCATTGGTAATGGTGTTTCAAGGTTGGGATCAAGAATCCTCTTTATTAAATTTTATGCATATGGTGATAGCCGTTTTGGCATCTGAACATGTACTTTAAAAAATCTATTACCATTGACAAAAATGTAAATTAATTTATAGAACTAATATATACTAATTATGTGAAAGGAGAACATTGTAGTAACATATGGATATACCTTCTGATAGATACTTACAATATTTTTATCATCAAAAGGTAGGTATCATGTTAGGATTACATATAATAAAACACCACATGACCATGCATATGATGTTACACCATTATAGCCCCTATTACCAAGAACCTTAGGTGTAAAAAAATTTAGACTTTCACAAGTTGTATGCAACAATCCATTTGTTTGGAAGTTTTAACATGGTTAAGAGAATACAAAAATGATATGCTTTACCCAAAGTAGTTAAATGAATAATAATATCTTACCCTAAGATGTTTTGGTAAATCACTAAGACCAAAATCAATTGTTTTTAAGTTCCCTTTGTTAACCACTACTACATTCTTAAAGCTGTAAGGACATAATTAACATCACTTGTATGCAAAATGCAAGGTCAAATATAACTATGTAGGGGTAATTTAAGCTTGAAAAGAGAAAAAAAGAACCATGAGATCCATGTGGAAGACACCTCTAGTGTGGCATTAACTCACCCCATTAATTAATTGTTGGAACAACAATCTATCTTCACATTTCAAATGTTACAAGTGTGACAATAGTTCCTTGATATTGCAATATATTATAACATTACACATGCTTGTTGAATTTTGAGTATGTGAATATTTAAAGTTTTTTTTATTGATATTTAAAGTGCAAATATATTACATATAGATACCTATGGTATTGGTTCTTGCCTAAAGAAAGAGTTGTTTTAATTCTATTTGCAATTTTATAAGGCAAGAATAAATCCATACACAAGATACACACAACAAGACAAAAGTGTGGTTCTAAAAATTGAAAACTACTCATGTTTTGCATGAAGTTGTTGGTTATATGAAATATGTAACATGCTTTACTCATGTGTTTTGACTTTTTATTTGATTGGATTTAACATCTAACATTAGGGTTAGAAGAGGAAAGATTTTGGCTCAATTATAAGGGTAGGCAAGGCTATTCTTTGTGAGACTTATAGAAACACATCTATAAATAATTACATTCAAATGTTATCTATTGATATCATCCTATGAATTCTTAAAATTTGTAACTAACATTTAACTACAAGTAATTGACTTGTGGAGTTTTAGTCATAGATAACTTAGTTTTACGTACAAATTTTTGTGGTAAGTAACAAAAAAATCTCTTGTAGTACAAAGAAAATAAACTTATTTTTTTTAGAAAAAAAAAAGTAAGTAGAAGAGGTACTTAAACTTATATATAACTAAAGAATGAACTAAAGAGCCTTAAAGCATAATATAGGATTTAATAACCAAGTAAAGTAAAAGAAAATCCTTTCAAATTTTATTATAGTGAACCCCATGATCTAAATTTAAAGATATCATAGACAATGTTATCATATCTCTTTCCTTTAAAGATGTTGTTCTTATTTTTTGTGTACCTAAAAACTAGATGGAGATGGGCTAAAAGATTTCAAATCTTCCTTTTTATTAATACTCACCAAGGGATCACTACTAAAAATTATTATTCAATGATAGAAAAAATTAGTCACAAAATAAAGAAAACTTCTTCCCATAAATATTAGTGACAAAATTTTCGATGGAACACTATGTCAAAACAAAACATTTATTATTATCACAAAAAATGATACATTACATTGAATAAAAAAAAATATAAAATTCTAATGGGTGATTCGTCATGAAATTACAAGACTTCTTAAGCAATATCGTTGCTTTAAGCGATAGTTGCTTTAACAAAACTTCTCTTGCTCGAAGTAAGAAAATAAATATCTTACTTAAAGTGTGATAAGTCACACTTTAATTTACTAATGGTGTCTTATTTAAAGTTTGATATCACACACTTTAAGCAAGCGTAAAAATATCTCACTTAACTAAATAAAATATATGCTTAAAGTGATATGTGAAGTGTAAGTTGGTTGGAGTGACAAGAAATTTAAGTGAAACACAAGGTGTTTGTCCCTTAAAGCAACTAATAAGCACTTCAAATGAGATTGAAATTGTTAGGCTTTTGAAGCGCATTTTTCATTTCTAAAGTGACCCTTAGTAATATTGTTTCTTAAGTGTGACATTTTCTTAACTTAAGCAAAAGATTGGAATATTCGTGGAATTCTGTTTGTTTTTGTTTATTAATTAGTCCACGTGTGACAAATAAATATATGAACTCTAGTTATCTTTCAAATAAACTTCAGCCAAAACAATATATATATATATATATATATATATATATATATATATATATATATATATATATATAAATATATATATATATATACATATATATATATATATATATATATATATATATTAATACCAATACTACTAGTAAATATTAAATGAAAAAAATGCACACAAGTCATAATGCATATACATTGTTTTGCATGAATTAATGTTACACATAATAGTATTTAATAAATTATTTCTCATTTAATTCATCACCATCATGTTGTTCTTGTGGAGGAGGTGTGATTGATGATGATTTATGACCTAGAGTAAAACTAAGTATAAATTGTATCACCAATTGTCAAAACAAATGTGTCTCTTCTTTAAAGACAATGATCATGTCCTTTAAGATGGATAAATAAGGTTTGGTGAGCAACCTTTTGCTCTAGTGATAGATACATGCTTAAGCAAATCTCACTTAAGTTGTCTATAAAAGATTATTAAGTGACATTGACGTAATGTTTAAGTTTATTTCTCTTTAAGTGATGTTATGGTAACACTTAAGTGACTTTTTCTTTTAATTTCCCAAAATGCTTAAGTATTTCACATTAAGCGACATTATGTTCACACTTAAGCAATAATGAATTGATATATTATTGATTTTTTTGGATTGTGTTGTAAGGAGTTGTATGCTTTGGAATCTCTTAAGAACAACTTATATTATGTTTATGAGACATTAAGTTTTCTTATAGAGTTTTAGGCGTTTTAAGAAAATATTATGAATTTAACTTGGAGTTCCTTGTTTTATTAGCATAGCTTAAGCACATCTTCCATAGCCACTACATTTTGGTGATCTTAGTTAGTTAGTTATGTTTTGTTTCTGCCAATTCTATTAGGACTCCTTTATTGACATCTCATCTCAACATTTTGACCTCTTCATATAATAAGTACCTCATCCATGATAGAATGGACAACATTGTCCATATTTGTCACGATTCTTGTCATGGTGATATTACACTAAAATATTTCCATCATCTTAAGGACTAAGTTTGGTTTGTTTCTACCTATTCTGTTAATAGCTTTTTAAAAGTTCATTGAACTTGCCTTTAACTACTAAAAAAAAACTATAAATTCTTTCTTGAAGAGAATAAGAAAAGATAGGTAATGCTTAGTAAAAGTTGGAACTTCACAAGGATGTCTTTATCACAAAGTTGTTTTCAAGATAAAAAAATAGATGAGTAAAAGAATAATTTAATGTTTACCACATCATGGATTTGCAAGAAACGTGACTAGTTCTATCACATACACCTGTCTATTTGAACATAACTTTTAAGACATTTTTAATCCTTGTGTTGATCTTGTATTTTAGTTTATCACCATTCTCAAAGTGTTTCAAATCTCATATACAAGTACTCCATTTCATTATAACACTTTTGTTTACTATAATGAAAAATTGTTATCTATTCTAAAAAAAAGTATTCTATTTAGATTTGAAAACAATTTCAAAACAATGATAAAAAATTTCAAGTATATTATTGATCGAACACACTCTTTCTACTTAAAAATATATTTGTTCAAATACAATGACTCAATATAATTTAACTTTCTATAAAAGGACAATTGATTTCATCAACAACAATCTCCTCCTAAATAATTTTCTTAATGAAAATCAAAATCCTGACTTTGACTTCGATATTTATTATTAGATCGATCGTTTAGCAATAATTTAAGTTACAACTTATCATTACAACACAATTCATTTTACCTAAAAATGTAAGAACCAATAAACATAACATCCAACTTGTGACAATTTTTCTACCAAAATTCTCTTTCTCTTAATGTTTTAAATTTCTATTTTTTTATAAAATATATAAATAAAAAATACAATTATATTTTTAAATACATTAAAAATGATAATAATAATTATATTTTCACATGAACTAAAAATAATTACATTTTTAATTGAAAAATAAATTTACTAAAATTTATTTATATTTATTATTTTAAAAAAATAATTATAGAAATAAATATAAATTAAAAATTGATAAAAAAAATAGCTATGTAATTGTTGAAATATTTATTTTATTGATATTTGTATTTGATTTTCATTATTTGTAATTAATAATTTTAAATATATTTATTAGTTAAAAATACTTTATGATTTTTATTAAATAAATATAATTATTAATTCTTTTTAAATGATATATTTATTTATTTTAAATATATAATTTTTAGAATTTTTATTTGCTTTGCATAGTTCTTTTGAAAATGAAATGCTTAAATATTATATTTATTTATTTTATTTGTAAATTAATTATTTTGTTTATATTTTTTATTTCTATTATTATATGTTTAATATTATGTATTATATTATTAATTTTATTTTATATTTTAAAATATATTCAATTAAGTTTTAAATTAAGTACAAATATAGTGAAATATATGTGAAATAGTTGTTATATTAATGTGTTTGTAAAAATAAGTAGTTAAACATAAAAATATTAAAAAATAAAATAGAAAAATAACGTAAATATTATTATTAATTTTTTAAAGTATAATATTTAATTAGTAGAATAAATATTAAAACAAGATGATGATTCAAATAAGAGTATAATATAAAAATTGAAAAAATAAATAAATAAATAAATATGAAAATGATTTTTTATGTTAAATTTTGAGAACAATTTTTTAACACTTTTTATATAAAACAATCTATAATTGTTGTATAAAAATATTAAACTAAAAATATATTGTTTATTCGTTTTAGGAAATGATTTTAAAATGTTTTCCAAAAGTAGGGAAAAATAATTCTACGCCAACGTGGAAAATGATTCCAAGTTCGATGTCGTAAAATTAACGTAGAACATATTAGTTTGTGAGTAGAGTTGTCTTCTTTGTATTAATTTTGTTTTTGTAAAATCTCTACGACGAAAATAAGACAAATACAAGAATTGAGGGTTGAATTTTGTTTTTAATTTTTTTTTTAACATTTTTTGTAAAGTATTATTTGATATAGTAGTCAAATGATAGTTTGTATGATAGACGATTTGTTAATGAGTACTCAAAAATGCTTTTGAAAATGCTCCCCTTCTTCAATCAAGACAAGAAAAATAACATGCAATGTACCATATTAAGGGAAAAATGATTACTCAATATTTTTATACTAGTTTGTTTGATAGTGCATATTACATTCATTTTTTGACCAACCAGTTAAGTTTCACTAAGCACACTAGTGTTGTGAAGTACAAAGAGAGTACTATTTAAACCCAATCACTTTTAGCTAAAACACAAGTATTCTTTGACACTCAAGCACTCTTGACTGAAAACTTGAGTATTCTTTAAAACCATACCGCTCTTGGCTAAAACTAAGTATTATTTGGACCACAGTCATTCCTGGCTAAAGCTAACTATGCTTTGAACAATAACCACTCCTGACTAAAACAAAGGATTGTCTAATAATGTGATTAATAGATTATAAGTTTTGCTCACTAGGGGGAGGGATTACATATTTTGACAATTATAAAGGTTAAGCAATCTCTCCTAATTTTCTAATGAATACAAAAATTGTTCATATAAAGCTTACAAAGAACATTTGGTAGCATTTTGACACTTGCAAATAATGATGTAGCTTCTTTTTCTTCTCTACGAAGCATGTCTTTACATAGGCACTTAATTAATGTAGTCGTTGTAATCCCTTTTATGACATCTTTCAATAATTCCAAAGTTGAAACAATTATTTACTAGTGAACATGATGCAATAAATTTTACATGTCATGCATCTAGAAAAAAAAAGTGATAGATAACTTCAGCATCTTATTCTTATTGGAGAAAATAAATTGTCTTTCTCCAAAATTTGAGAACAAGCCAACAAACATTAGTGCAAATGACATTTTTTACGTTCGTTATTTGAGACAAATAATGTCATTTTCAAATTCGATATAAATGTTGATGATGCAAAAAAAAAAGCATTTTTATGTCAGTTCAACAACAAAAGTAAAAGGAGGGCATTTTTCCTTCGATTTATGGAGAAACGAATATAAACACTATCTTTTCATGACATACAATTTCAAGTGTCATAAACACTATCTTTATCATTTCAAACCCTTATTCTTTAAGTTTTCTCAGGCAAAAGATGATAGTTTAGCCATTAGAGAGATTTCACAATCAACGAGAAGGTGGTGGCACCGTAGTCACAACAACGAGGTCCTCACTCAACAACGTGGAATAGGGATGACAAAGCACTCAGTTGCAACATGCTCATGGGACTGCACAAGTGGGGTGAGGCAACGACCGAGCAAGCCTACGTCAAACTCACTCACAACATCAGGATCCTCCGTTAATGATGTGAAACAAGGACAAAAAGACATTGGAGGTTGCATGATACATTGTGTAGGCGAGTGTGTGGTAGCTATTTGACATTTTACAGTTATGGTGTCACTACTAGAAAATTGCTGAATAGTGACCAAAATTAGTGACTGATTTTTCAGTCACTATCAGTGACCGAATTAGTGATGGAAACAATTTGGTCACTATCAGTGACCGAAACAGTATTGAAAAATTTGGTCACTGATTTAGTCACTGATTTTGATCATTGATTTGGTCATTGATTTCGGCAACTGATTCAGTTACTGATTTCGGTCACAAATTGAGTCAATAATTCGGTCACAGGTAATAATAATAATAATAATAATAATAATAATAATAATAATAATAATAATAATAATAATAATAATAATAATAATAATACTATTACTATAAATAACAATAGTAATAATAATAATAATCATAGTTATAATAATATGAATAATAATAATAATAGTAGTAATTTTTAAAATCGATCACAGATTCGGTCACAGAATCGGTCACTGAATTGGTCACAAATTCGGTCATAGAATCGGTCACAGAATCAGTTACTATACATCAGCGACCAGTAAAATAACGACTGAAGCGTTTGGTCACTAAATCGGTCACTATTTTAATCAGTGACCGATTTTGGTCATTCAGTGACTAATTTTTTGGTCACTATTAACAATTTTTCTAGTAGTATGCAATGAAAAATGTAAATAAAATATGTAAGCAAAGAGAGGAAAATGAGCAGCAACACTTCAAAAGGGTTTAAAAAGAATTTTTCACATATATTATATTTGAATAGACATCAAAGAACTCTTTTATGCCGAGTATGACATCACTTGACATAAAATAACTGGCTTAAGTATGTTCAAATACAAAAAACATAAAAGAGTGTTTTTCTTATGTTTGTTAAACACAATAGAAGTAAAAAAGTTTACATAAAGTTTAATTTTGCTATCGCAAATTTTTTTAAGTCGATTATTTGGTTAACCAACATAGAAAGTGTGACGTTAAAGATTCCTTTGGTCTAGTGAAACCTTAGCTTGTGCTAACTGCATATGGAATGAATTCTTTTTGTAAATTAAACATTAACCGCATAACATGGCAAGTATTGTTGGTCATTTACTATTGGATCAAGTGCTTACTATTAGAAAAAGAACTTTAACTAATAATCAAGGCGTGACTATTTCAACTTAATAAAAGTGTAGTAATTCCAACATCATGATTTGATTGTGATTTGACCTACCTATCTCTACCACAAGACAATTGATGCATCATGCTACATTTATAGCCTTTCAACTTGGTTGTGCATTAACCTCAAATATGTCATGTTATCTATGATGATATCAAGTCCTAGACAACCAAAAGATGATATAGATATTTATTTAAGCCCCTTAACAAATGACTTAAGGCTTTTGTGGAAGGAAGCAATTGAAGTATTTGTTTGGACATTAAAAACTACAACAAATCAAAGGGTTATCACTATGGACATGTATTGTGTGCATTTTATTTCCACATATTCAATAGTGTTATTGAGTCATTCTAATGTCCTACAGAAGATGAGTATGTTGATCATGTTGTGTGACCAAGAGACTTTTGAGACCAAATTACATATAAATGATATCAAGGTGCAACTAATTCCTCAAGCTTTAACATTAACTTTATCGTTGACAATGACAATGAAAATACAATTAGCAATACTAAATAGAACAATAATAATATTTTTTATTTAACATATACACACGCACACACAGACAAACGAATACACAGAGAGACGAACACACATACAAACACACAAGTTATATCAATCCGCATCATCTCTTTAAGTGCAGTACAATATTCACTTAAATGGAAGATAAAACAAACATTATATTAACATCATCAGTTAAATTGTTAATGAGCATGTTAAAATTATTTCAACCAAGCATATTCTCACTTTAAGTAAATAAATAATTTTTTTAACTAATCAATACTTTAAGTAAATAAATATTTTTTTTACAATTCAACGTTTTCACTTGTTTGAAATGAAATTTAATGAGTTTAAATGATCTATTTTTTCTGTTACGATAATTTTTTTTTTAGGATCATTGTTGTTGTCAGGAAAATCTCACTGATTATTTTTCTTTTATAATTAGTGACTCTTTTGTGAAAGATCTTGTTAATAATAAAGTGTTGCTATCATAATTTATAATAAATCATCATCTCACAAAGTGTGATCACACAACATCTATTAGAGAAATCAATGTTATTAGTATACTAAAAAGGAGAGAATTAAGAGGATTTTTATAGTAATCGTTTTTATTAATTATTTTTCTTGCAATGTATCCATCTTTATTTTAATAATAAAACCCTAAAATAACCAATTATATCTTAATATCTGAAACAGAAGTAATTAATAAACTGTGACCCAAATTTGGAAACTATCATTTGAAATAACAGCATTGATATAAGTTTAAGAGATAAAGGATTAAAATGAATATGTTGAAAAAAAAAACAGATTTTAATAAAAAATATAAGAAACTAAAAAGTATAGTTTAACCTAACAATTAATAATGCATGCAACTCATCCAATTTTTTTTTTTTTTTTTTTTATCAATTAGTCATCCTCCATTATACATTAAGTTCATTATATGACGACATTGTAACCGTCATGGGACCCCACATTCGGTGCTCCAACAATAATTCATCCTATATAAAGTGCACGAGTGCATCCAGTGACACAATAATCAAGTAGCGACAGACCTGGTTTGAGTTCATCAATTGTTTATTCACCTATAAGTGAAATAACATCATACAATAATATGGTTCGAGTTAAGAATGATTTAAAATTTCATATTATATAAAAATAGATAAAAAGAATAATAATATAAGAAAAAACAAACGTATGAACAAATTTGTTATCTTAAAATTTTAGATTAAATGCATTGTGATAGTTTTTTGTATAACTTTTTCATTGTTTATTAATATTAAATCTCTTGTATGTTTTTTCTCGAAAAAATCCGACATAGGTAGCATAGTTTTGTTGTTGTGTTTACCTAACATGTCACCTTTTATGTCTAAGTTATCCAATGAATGAAGTCTCAACCAATTAATTAAATGAAGAGAATACAGTGTTAGTTTGGCAAGTGCTCTTGAAAAGGGAACCTACAGCACAACCACCCATCATTTCGCGTTTTCTCCTACCACATATAATTGAACTCTTTGACAAGCTACAAACAAATGAAATGGAAGTGATGCATATATATATATATATATATATATATATATATATATATATATATATATATTAAACGTCAAACTTCAACCTTTTCTGTGTCCTGAACTTTTCATTTGATACATGATTCCTACTTGCTTCATGCCCTTAAGAGGAAAAGATAAAAAAAAATGTTAACATTCGAATGGTTGAAGACAGAAAAGTTCTCCAACAGTAAAAGGTGTCTAAAGTTTGAGAATATTATTAAAACCCTAGAAGTCATGTGTGCATGAGGTTTTTTTTTTATATATAATATTAGACGTGACAAAATAATTCATTTATCCATCATTTACAAATAATTTCATCTAGCATAAAATATAAAAAAAATGAAATCAAATGCATCCATCTAATTTTATATTTTATATTAAACTTTTATTAATAAATCAGATCGTGTTAGAATTTTACTGAAGTTTCAATAAATAAAAAATAAATTAATAATTTTTTATCCGATCTATTGTACTCTCAAATAAAATTTATCTGATAAAGTTCCTTTTAGTAGTGTGTAATATAAGGTGACGTGGAGTGAAGTATGAAAGAATAAGAAAGTACAGAAATAGAAATATTCAAGTTTCCAAAAATCGTAAGCATCCATGGAAAGAATATAGATTGTTCACGGAACAGGAACCAGTAATGAGTGGGAGAATGGTGCTAGCATACCTGGCAGGAGCCACCTATGAGGGTGGGTTACACTTACGATGCAAGAGACACAACTCATACTTTTTGTGATTTTTTTAAGGGTTGCTGTTCTTACTTTTATTGGTGCTTCTTTTTGTAGCAAAATCCACATTTCTGTGAAGAATAATAATCATTTTTGTTTATATTTGGGACTGAAATTATCACTTCACATTTTATTTGAAAAATATCTAAAGATAGTAGGGTTTAGGGTGACTCAAACGTATCTATATATTTAAAATTATAAAAGTATACAAAGATATAATGTGAACTTAATGTCAAAATAATAAAAAATAATTTTCATATACAACTATCCTTATATAACTAATGCAGTAATCAACGTGCACAAGAAAAAAGAAAATATCTCTCCAATAAAGTCTCATCCTCATTTTCAAAGTGGTAGTTGTAGTCATCCTATATTTGAATGTCTCGATAGCTTTATTCTTGTTGTAAGAACCCTAATTGGGAGTTCCAAAACTGCCATCACCCCATCATAGCTTGCATTTATTTCTCCAAGGAACTGACCTTGAAGACAAAGGAAAATGAAATCTTGCAGAGAGGATAAACCTAAATGAAAGAGAGACGAAGAAAGAGAATGAAAACAAGATGTAGTTACAATTCTTAAATATCTAAACATAGTCATTCGATTTTGCTTCTTCGATTTCTATCATGGATAGTTTGATAGCTTGGTAATAAAAATAGATTCATCAAATCTTTTGGGATAGTTTTAAAATCACTCTGATATTAAATGAGCTTTAAATTTAATTTAAATTTACAAAATTGACTTTAGAATGTGAAATTTGTATTTTCTTATATACTATGAATCAATATTATAATCAATATATGTGATAGTATAAACCAATTTTATATTTAATTTATGTGAGATTTGCAAATAATAAGAAAACTAAATTTTTTTAATAAAAAAATGGCTCAATATTAGAATGATACAAGACCATGCAGTACAAAAATAAACATCCAAACTATTTTACAAGAGTTATATTATTATGTTGGATTATAAGAAAAAGAAAATTAATACATTTCAATAAAAATAAATAAATATTTTATTGAACTCTTTCTGTTTAGACTAGTATTGATAAAGATTTTTAATTTAAATGAATTAAAATAATTTAAGCATTAAACAAAACTGTATTATAACAATAATTTAACTCTTTTAAAAATATTTTTATTACTATTTGTATAGAATATATTTGATCTTTCAAATGTATAAATAAAAGTATAAAATTTATACATTGAATTAAAAAGTATAAATTATGAAAAAAAAAATCAAAATTTTAAGATTTTCTAGATTGTGACATAAACAAAAAGTGCTATTTAAGTTTTTACAACAAATTAAATTCTATAAATTTTCAATTTATATCATGTGACAGTTGGTTTCTTCATAATTATTGTCACATAATTTTGACTCTTTTCTTTGTATATATTTTAGTTATACATGTTAGACATACCTCAATTTCTATTTTTTTTTAATAAAAGGTGAAACAATCTTTGTTTTATATAGTTTTTTTCTGATAAATAATATCTTCACTTTTATTTTTTACTTTTTCTAAATTATCGAGTGTTTTATGTTTTTCACTTCTTGTACAAAACTTTCATCCTTCACTAGTGGGACAAAATCTTTTTTGAACTTCTTCTACCAAGAACATTTCTTCTACAACTCAACATGGCTATCCTCCTCTAGTTTTCGATGCTAAAAATATATTTTAATTGCAAAATGTTTGCCCTTTTCTAGGGATAGAAGAAGATCCAAAGAAAATATGGGAAATCCGAGCATTAATTCTTATTCCTCTTTTGATACCAAATATGCTTTTATAGGTCTTATAAACACCATCCCCCTCTTCACTCTTTCAAAGAGTCATTTCCGTTTTATTAGTAGGAAAAAACCCCTTATTTATAGTTAAAAATTAAGATAAACTTTTTTGAACTCTAAAGTTTACAAAAATATTCAACAATAATGGTTGAATAGAGTACATCAGTATATTGAAAAGAAATAGACTTTGATCATCAACCTAAAAACATAATAACCTATTTGATGTATTTACTATAAATCATGTTGATTTTTTACCTCTCTTAAACTCATTTCTTAGATCACTTTATATGTGATCTAAGTTTCTAATTCATATACAATAATTTGTCAAGGAAATAGGATTCTGTTTACTTTCCTTACAAGCTATGCAATTTTTCAATAAAGAACTTTTCTAACTTTATCTTATTAGCTTTGATCATACCATGTATTTAGCTATAATTTGCTTTATACTTGACAAAAGTGTAATCTGTTAGGTGTCTAAACGTGAGTCTAAGTCTCACACTAAGTAGAAATAAAAAAAATTGAGCAACATATAAGAAATAAGATCCACAAACACAATGTCTTAAGGTTTTGGGATAACGGTGTTGTCAATTTCTTATGTAGGTCTAGCTCATGTCTCATTATTGTAAGATCTTCCCAGTGTTCTCCTCCTCGATTTTCTAGGAAGTGGTATCAAAGTCGATGGTTTATCTTGGTGAACAGACTCAAATGAGTATGGAAGTTTCAGGCATAAATGTTTCACAAGGAGTTTACCAATGTGGAAGGGACTCTCACTCGAGAGGGAGATTGTTAGGTATCCAACTATGAGTCTAAGTCACACATTGAGTAGAAATGAGAAAGTTGTACAACATATATAAGAAAGAACATTCTCAAACTCAATGCCTTAAAATTTTGAGTTGAAGGTGACATTAATTCTTTGTTTGGGTTTGACTCATGTCTCATTCTTATGAGATCTCCCTAGTGTTTCTCTTCTCGATTTTCCCAACATAATCATCATGCAATTAGAACGTTATGAGAAATTATATATATATATATATATATATATATATATATATATATATATATATATATATATATATATATATATATATATATGTATTCCAAAGCAACTCATTTAGAAATGAATTGAAATTGAGGTAAACAACTCACAACTCGCGAACAAAAATCAACAAGAAGAAGCAATGAGGTTAGTTCAAGAATATGGCGATATAGGGTGCATTAATGAAGAAAAAGGCTTTTTATTTCTATTATTTAGGAATTTTAATAGTTTGACGTGGATGGGATAATAGGTAAATTTATGTCACACTCAACCCTCAACATCAAAACTTCTATTTTACATTGAATCACAACACAACAAACATAAATTTCTAATAAAAAAAGAAGTTAAAGCTATCCAAAATTTATATTGAACAAAAGATTTTTTTTGTTTAATTAGATTGGTTTTGACTTCAAATCGAAACTTAAAATACAGAAAATTCTCAATAACAATAAATAAATATTAATTCTCAATAAAAATAAATAAATATTTCAACTAAAAATATGTACAGAAACATCTAATTTAATAAAAAATTTAATGAACAAGAAAATAAAAATGGAGATTGATCATTGAATACCTGAAACATTTCATCCATGTGATCACACTTTATGTTTCAATGTGTTATCTTTGTCTAGAATTCAATAATACACGTCTAAATAATGTCTCTTATCTTGTACATCACGTAGCAGTCACATTCGAAGAGTCTGTTTTCCTATTATACTAAAATGAGAAAGAAATGACAAAAATTAATTTCATACATCTTGGACATAAAATGATTATTATATGTATTAAAATATGTCTAATTTAGGATAGATGAATTGTGAGGACCTTGTTCTGCTACTTCCACTTAAATCGTTCGTGTCAACCACAACTTTAATTAAAGTAAAGACATATGTTAGTCTAAGTACTTATACTTGTAATGTAATGAAAAATGTAAAATTCACCCTTGTAATAAGCTTTTCGTTTCCTAACCTAATTTCGTTTGGAGTGAATAAAATCACACTACTATGTAATTTATAGGAATAATTACAATTAACTACCAATGGAACCTATAGTGAATGAAGAATAGTTAGTTATATAATTATCATAATCTTAAAAAATATAACTTAGAAAACTAACCCTTCAATATATGGAGCCAAGTGAATATGTCCTTTGAAGTCACTCATCCATGTTTACATGTATTGTTAGATTTGGACCTGTGTTCCTAGATTTTTGGATAGATTGGGACTCAAGAAATCCATATATTTTTTATTTATTTTGGTCATCACTCAATTTGTCCATGAACCACACAAAGAATTATAAGTTAAATGTAATTATTATAATATGGGAAACACAAACAACATTAAATGAATTACATGACCCATAGTTATATCACTGAAATGCTTAACTTGGAGGTTACCTCAACAACCTCCAATGCTCTTGGTAAGAAAATGTACAAAGGAAAAATAATAGTATTGAATCCAAATACTTGTTGTACCAATGTCCTCGTAATGATTTCCTTTTCAACCTAGGTAATATAGTTTGAAGCTGAGATATTGGATCATCCTCAGCTTCTACCATGTCATCATCATCACTAGCAAGCGTTCTTATAACCTACTTACCACGATGGACATGATCCTAAACAAAGACAAAATATTACTTGAATATTGATATAAATTATAACAATAATAACTAAATAGAAAATAACAAAAAGTAATACTTGTGACCGTGTTAAACTTGACCTGACCAGATGTATATGCCAAGTCAAAAATGTGCTTACAACCTCCTAAACCAATTGAACCTCTTTATTAGGCAAAGGCACTCAAGCAGCAGCATCTCAAGCCTTATCAACCACAACCCGCCCACGTCTAGTCGAATTGTAAAGGGACATCATGGATGGTTAACCCTCCCTCTATTTATTGTAAACATATAACTTACACTAGTTTAGTACATCGACGTGAGTATGATCTACTGGGAGATTTGCAACAGCAACAACATAACTCTCTTTCGTGATCACTTGAACAACCTTAAGAAATGTAGGTGTTCCTTGAGATTGCTAATGTGAACAAAGGGAATCTAACTTCTCATTGAACTCTCGTTACAACGATTGTCGAGTTTCATTAAGTTTCTCTTCAAACTGCATTTTCATCCTCTATAAGGCAACTTGACTAAAAGAGTTTGTAATTCTTCATGGTGGTGAACCGAAGTAATATCAAAGTCCCCAAGAACCATCATTACCATGCACATGTCTTGGGTGCTCTAGTCTTCCTATGACGGTCATTAGAATATTGTCTCGACTATAGGGAACAAATGAACCATGTGTTGCTCACTTAATTAAGGAATCCTGCAACATATAAATAATAATTAAGAACAAATAATACTAGTTCACCTAAGAACAAGGGAAATGGCAATGATTTTATACTTACAATTTTTAAGTAATGATTTGTGCAAATTGTGAATTCATCATTTGATTTTATGCAAGTCGCCTTCCACATCTCATAGAAGCTTCAACGATCATCATTTCAAAGACTATATAAAGACCTTGAAGATGAAGAACGAAGAACAAATGAATAAACAAGCGATTAGAATTATAGAGTTCATTGAGTCTTATTGTCTATATACTTTTTTAGAGCAAACCATTATAAATTCTTCACGTCGTTAAATGAGTTGTGAACTTTGATAGTGTTCTCTTGTGAGAGTATTTCTTCTTATTGTGAGATGTCTTAATCTTAGGGGAAGATTAAGATTGGGACACCTGGAGAGGTGTGTCAACTCATTCTTAGAGAAATGTTAAAACTTGTTATCTAGAGAGGCATTAAAACTCATTATCTAGAGAGGTGGAGAATACTTGTTTCCTAAAGAAGTGTTAAAACTCGTTTTTAGTGAAAGCTCTTAAGTAGTTTGCTTAAGGAGATTTGACGTAGCCTTATTTGTAGGGTGAACCAATAGAAATCTTTGTCTACTTCTCTCTCTACCTTACACTTTGTTTATTTCGTTTTTGAATTTTTCATGTTTAACAATTTGAGTTTAGACTGCATTCAAACCTCCCTTTTCTAAAGCCAATTGTAACTACACACTCATCATCAAAATGCAATTCAACCTTAAATCAAGAAAATATATCCACTAACTCACTAGCAAACAAGCAAATATAAGGAGTTTACAAGTAATCCTTTAGAAGGCCTTTTCGAAGCCAAACTAGAAGTCTTGGACTGTTGAGGTAGGGAAGTGTATACCTATGAAATATATTAGGTGTTGGCTATGTTGTCAATAAGTTGTAATTTTGACATATTTTAAATGATAATGTAATAGACTGCGTTATGAAGAAATATTTGAAATATTTTCTAATCACATTTTGTATATTTTGTATAAGAGTTAAAACATCCTTAAAATAGTTGTTTAGTTTAATTTATTCTTTGTTGATAAAAAATCATAAACAAAAAGCTCCGACGTAAAACATATGAAATAATTAAATATTTTGCAATAGTGTTGAAAGTAATATAACAAATTATTATTTATAAAAAACTACAATTAATAAGGTATATTTTTTCTGAAAATAATAATAGATTATATAAAATTAATCAAGATATATTAAAGGAAAACTCGCTTGATTAATTTTAAATTGTTATATGAGCCAAAAAAAAAAAATGATCTCCCATACCTTTTTCTCCAAATCCTATTCAATTTTAAAATTCTAACACAAAGTTAAACAGTATGCTAACCTATATATTACATTATATACGCTATCAAACTTTTGAGTCTTATTATCATTGTTACTATTCAAATGAAGGGAAAACACGACGTTAAAATAAAAACAAAAATAGCTTAAACATTAGTGACAGTTCTCCTATTATCTCCTGCTACTAGCCTCATATTAATTATTCCACGTGTTTCGTTTAAGACATTTTAACCGTTACAACTATCACGATGGAATCTACAAATTAGTGTACTATGATGTTGAAGCAAACATGTGATTAGAGTCTGACCAACAAAAATAACCCCTTTTATCTGGCAAAAGAGCATGTATGTTGTTTCTGACTATACTTATTCTTTTGCCTAGTTGACGTTAAATGATACAAAACAACTTAATTATACACACAGTAATACTAAGTACATATTTTCCTTAAACTTTTCCAACCATATTTTTATTACTTTTCATTTGAGACACAAATTTTAAGACTCGCCTTTTGCTTTAAAAAAATCGCGTATATGAGTTGTGTTCAGGTAATTGTGGTAAAGGACAGTGGGATAAAGTTCACTAGTTTTTGTTATACCTACAGTGAACAAAATTAACAGCAGTGACGACATGATTTCTGTGTAAATCTTAAAATATTATCTTCTAAACTTTTGTGACGCTAGTATTAATGAAAAAATAATAAAAAAATTCTGACACTTATACATACTTGTTTGGTAATAAAAAAAAATCATGATGTTTTTATTTAATTGTCTTATTCCTTTGCAGTTTTACACTCACAATATTCCAAGAAAACCAATTCAATTCCTTGTTGGGTCAGATTTAAAACTCACTTAATAATTAAAAAAAAAAGTCCTGCTGAAACAAATGTGTCCAAGGCCATATTATTAAATATTTATATATTTTTCACACAACTTGCATTATACTATTGCAGGAGAACATTGTTCTAGTTTCTAAAGAATTGGTGCCAGTTACATGCATCAGTCTCTAAAATATGAAACACTCTAGTTATAACTCTGAAACCTGAAAATGACACTAAACTAACATAAAATATTTTAACCTTTTGACCCTTTAGAAATGAAAAACCTTCAAATCTATTGGGGACCAACATGGTGTTTTAATGAATATTTGAATGAGGAGAGAGAAAAAGAAATGTTGGGGTTGAAGCATGCACTAAAAGTGGAGTGGTAGCAGCAATGGCGAATATTATTTTAAGGAAACTACAACATTAGGCACAAGTATAAAGTAAGCACGAAGGTTGAGGGAATGTCCCTGATCAATTAAGTTGAAAAGTTGTGTTTGGTTCTAAACTGTTTTCAAGTCCCGAAAAGCCTCTGTGCAGCACCCATGTTCTGCTGCAATTACACTGCCAATTAAGGAGAGTCGCAAACCTTAACCATTCTGCAGCACACACCTTTCTTCAGATACCACGGTGTGTTCTTTTTTTAACCTAAGTTAATTAAACCTACGATATCTTCCTTATTTTTATGCATTCAATCATTTAAAACACAACTTGATTACTCTTTTTTAAACTTCTCACCACTTTTAAGACATTGTTAATTTTATGGTGTCTCTCGGGGGATGGGAAGGATCAATGTGTTTGTTTTTCTTTGAAGGGTTTATGTATATATATATATATATATATATATATATATATATATATATATTTTTTTTTTTTTTTTTTTTT
>Ga0209700_102385_pt1 | contig 38140 bp, 19 predicted proteins | sample SiratroredBW_FD_187528 | JGI IMG/M metagenome (GOLD analysis project Ga0209700, IMG submission 187528) | Root nodule microbial communities of legume samples collected from California, USA - Siratro red BW (SPAdes) (version 2) | ecosystem: Host-associated > Plants > Roots > Nodule | place: USA...
ATTTTCAAAATATCAAACCAACCGACAATTCCATCAATCAAAGAACTACGTAACCCTGATTCTCTATCCTCGATAGAGATACGTAGGAGCGAGGTCAAATCCTCGTCGGGCCCTTCCTTAAAAAAAATAGATATTTGTTGTGTTATTATTTGTATTTTATTTTTGTTTAGGAAATTATTATTTGTATTTTATTTTTTAGGAAAAGATAAATATTTAGAAAAACCACATTCTTTTATTTTATTTGTTTAATTAAAGGTACCATCTTTTGACGGGCGTTGTGGGGTGCTTGTACCTTCCCCACACGTAACAGACTCCCGGACCTGAAATCTGGTTTTTGCGAACTGGTCTTATCTTGTTTTTGGTTTTCCATAATTTTCCTTTAATAAATTATGGTGGCGACTCCTCTGTTTTGAAAATAAAAAAATTGTTTTTGTTCGCCGTCCCCGTCGTGACCCCGGTTGCGACAAACCCATATTCAGAATTAATGACGCTTTTGTTCACCAAAATTTGTTCATTTCATATACCTATGTGCCTTAATACTGGTTCTGACCTTAGAAAACCCCAATGGTTACCCATGCCTTAACAAGGGGACACCTTACTTGAACTTTTGGCCACTGAACTCAAACGTGTTGATGACGACCATTTTTGCAAATTAACTTCTTAACTTCTTCAATTAGACACATATTAAGGATTAATCACACTTTGATTCACTAAAATATGTTCATTTTACACACCTCTGTGCCTTAATACTGATTCTAACCTTAGAAAACCCCAGTGGTTACCTATGCCTTAATGAGGGCACACCTTACTTGAACTTTTGGCAACTGAACTTAGACGTGGTGATGAGAACCATATTCACAAATTAACTTCTTAACTTCTTTAATTTTTTTTTTGAACAACAAAGAATAGAATTAATTGGAGCACTTTAGGGGTACTCCAACCCTTATACAAAGATCGCAGAGTCACACTAGTTCACATAATATGCCTTAACCGTCCCCAAAATGACTCTACTGATTATAAAATTGCAAAGGGGCTTACATAATCCCACAAACCAGTTCACCAATCATAAAAGTGTATCTATGTTTGTCAAACAATTAGATAACACTTCTAAACATTAATGAATGATGTATACAAGAATCACATAATTCCTCTGATCCAATACTATTGAGCCTTTGCTTTTGCTTTCACGTTCCGTAATGTCTTTCCACATTTACTAGGCATTCCATTTCTTCTATCAATACAAGCCTGCACAAACCAAAAAACAAGAACACAACCATTTTTCCTACCCCTTTATGTTTTTGCCTCCCAGCTATAGCATAGCTTAAGCCTACTACACACAAAGAGAGCTACATGTTTGCTAAGCATTAGGCTGGGCACAAACACCAATCCGAAAGAGAATAATTAACTCCTTTAGGTCTAAATTTAGCCCAAGACCAAGCTTTGAGCTGAGCTAGGACGAAGATTTCTATATCGTCCAATACCCCATTATTAAACACCACATTATTCTTGTGTTTCCTTATTGCTACCCACATACCACTCCACACATTGTTGCCTTTCTTCCCACACCATACCAAGTTAAAATTCATAAAGTGACTCACATGACAATTCAATTAGACCCATATTAAGGATTAATCACGCTTTGATTCACCAAAATATATTCATTTTGTACACCTCTGTGCCTTAATACTGGTTTTGACCTTAGAAAACCCTAGTGGTTACCCATGCCTTAATGAGGGGACACCTTACTTGAACTTTTGGCCACTGAACTCAGACGTGTTGATGAGGACCATTTTTGTAAATTAACTTCTGAAGTACATCTCCAACCATATCAAAATTATCTTAATAAAAATTCTACCACAAGAATAACGTTATAAAAACTTGCTTAGCTCATTCACTTTTGTCTATAATTGAATAACTATAACAATATTTACATCAAAAATTGAAAAATAGAAACTACTTGGTATTACAACTATCAACAAAAAATGCTTAAATAATATATTTTTGTGCAAGGTATTACAACAATCCTCTACTACTGTCATAAGGAATGATAGAACGTCCTGAACTTAAGCTAGTGAAATTGAGATCAGAGAGCACAATTTGGCGACGATATTTATCATCATGAAGCACCCATTTGGACACCAACTGTTGCCGCAAACTATAAAGTTTAGACTGCAAATAAACCATGACCCATCAAATTAAAATTTGACCAACTCAACCAAAAATACACATAACCATAAAAGTATAACTAAACTATTACAACCCGTCGAGTATTCAGGCATCCTCTTCCTATCAAAGCATGAGTAATCGTTTTTATGATTGTAATTGAAGAAGTTAAGAACTTAATTTGCGAAAATGGTCCTCATCAACACCTCTGAGTTCGGTTGCCAAAAGTTCTACTACGGTGTCCTCTGATGCTTTGTAAGCTCAGAACCACTATTATTATTTTACAGAAGACCTGTGGTTACCCCTTCTTTAATAGGGGACACCTTAGTTAAATTGTTGGCGACTAAGTCACATGTGTTCATTACATTGTCCACCATGCACACTAATTCTTGTAAATATTTATTCAATTTGGTTTGACTCGTATGAAATTCAATTCTGAAATGGATGACTTTTCAATGTTGGCTGATTGCTTGTTAACATTTGTTCAATTTGGTTTGACTTTTTTGATTGCTCACTATGTGTGTTGGTTTGTTATAAAACTAATTAGTAGTTGTGCATGATCAAATTGGTGGTGTATCATTCCAATTTTATTCAAGTTAAAATTGATGAGCTAATGTTGAAACATACGAAAACTACATTAGATATATCTCTAAAAGATTCAAATGGTGTCATATTTGGTAAGTAACATCTCGGTCAGGTTAAGAAAATGTGTTATGATAATGTCAAAACTTTGAGAATATTGTGTTTTTTTTCTCTTTAAATGTTAACTATTTTGGTGATGTATTGAATACGTGAACTTTCTTTTGTACATTTTTAATATTAAACGAAAACAATGAAAAGTGTATTGTTTTATTATTTATTAATAATTATGAAAAATATGTTTTATTAAATTATGAGATTATAAATTAGTAGATAATTATTAATAATTTAATATTTGAATTACGATGATTGAAAATAACATCTTATATTTCATAATTTGTTATAATAATGACCATTAGAACACCATATTATAACGACAATAATGACGTCTACATGCATAGTTCTTTACATTGAAATTGTTTTTCAATTAAAGATATTATGAAAGTTTTAATTGACACTATTTACAACTTTAAAATGCCATTTTATACAATATATTAAATGGCAATTGATGTGGTGATTTGAGTAAGGTCACCATCTTATATTTGTAGTAGCAAGATTTATGATGGTACGTGGAACTGTCACCATGCGTATATAGTGACATTTTTGAGTGACAATATATACAAAATAACAAACACAAAATTTTAGTAACTAGTATGGGTGCAAATATTTTGTTTAATATTTACTTCTTTACTCAAGCACAAAACTAGGTTTGTCATTCTTTTATCCCTAAAACAATAAGTTTTGTTACCTTATCGTCATTAACCTCAAACCATTATTGTCCCATACAATGTTATGGATAGGTTTGAGGTTGTATCCTCTTTCATTTTTTCCCTAGCACCATTGTTCAATCGTTTCTAACTTAAACATCCTTTAACATGTGAGATCTTAATGAATAGTAAATGATTTCCTTCTTATATTGATGAGTAAAATTCAATTTCAAAATCAATGTCAATGTCATTGCAGTTCTAATAGGCTAGTGCATGTTGAGAAAGAAGCAATAGTAGAAAAATGACTTTCTATGACAGGATATGATGTCAGTTAAAAAGAAACCGATGTAAACAAAAATGCAGTGACAATTTTGTAAATATTTAAAGAGATATTACATCGATTCACACAAACCCGATGTAATATACCATATTCTACGTTGGTTCCACAAATAACCGATGTACAAAAATACTGGAAAAATAAAAACTCAACATTTGGAAACTTTGTAATGGTGGTGAAGATACTACATCGGTTGGGAGCTCCCAACCGACGTAATATTCCTACATACTACGTTGATTGAGAGCTTCCAACTGATGTAGTATCTCCCTTGTAGGCGCGAGAGTGAATTTGGGAAAATTTGGGTAAAGATTGGTCACATATTACGTTAGTTGGGAGCTTCCAACCGACATAGTATCTCCCTCGTAAGCACTAAAGTGAATAGGGAAAATTTGGTAAAGTCGGTCACATATTACGTCGGTTGGGAGCTCCCAACCGCGGAATATGTCTTCTCGAGTTTAAATTAGGGTTAGATACTACGTCGGTTATTGAGTTGTAACCAACATAATATCTTCTATTTTAACATTTCAGCCACTGTTTTTCTCTTACGCTTTGCGTTCTTTTTTTTTTTTTTCACTTTTGAGGGCTTTGTTAGTTTTTCTTCTTCACTTTGCCATTTCTGTGCTCGAAGTTGTTTCATGTGCCTTCAGTCACTTCATTTCCTCCATTGCATTTACGATTTTGTGTGGTGTCTCTTTTTCTTTTCATTTGCATTTCGCGTGGTGCCCTCGCTTTCTCTTCTCACTAGTTTTCATTTGTATCTTTGTGTTCACTGGTTTTGCTAGGGTTCATTTGGCGTGCCCAAGCTCTGCAGTTGTCTCATTTGGTGACATCCCTTGTCGCTTCTTTTTGTAAGAGGTTAGTACTTTAGTAAAATTCATTAAAAATAGTTAGAAATTTATTTTTGACCCAAATTTTTTATCAGCAACTTGATCTAGTGTATATTTGATGGTAAAGTTCTTACATTGTATAGATTTATCATAGATTTAGGGTTTCAAAAATTTAGGACAAAAAAACTTCAAACGGTCATAACTTTTGATAAAGAGATCGGATTGGGACACTAAAAAAGTGAAAGTTGCTCGAAACAACGTAACAAAGCTTTTGGGCAATCCTCAGGAGGGATCTACACACAATTTTTTTTCAAAATTCTACCATTTACTATTTTTTTTATTTTTTTAGTATTTTTCACATTTTGTTTATTTCACCTATCTATACTTGTCAATAAATTTTGGAAATTTTCGTAGTGTTTCCTTGTATGTATTAGAGATTTATCAAAGAATTCCTAAAAATTCTAGAAATTTGTTTCTTAAAAAAATAGAGATATTACATCGGTTGTGGGCTCCCAATCGACGTAACAGGGTAGATACTAACTGGGAGCCACAACCGATGCAATATCTTCTCCTGAGTGCTATTAGGATTGGTATTTTACGTCGATGATCTATTTGTCAATCGATGTAATATATGCACATACTACGTCGGTCATAGAACCGACGTAAAAAGTCAGAGACTTTCTACGTCGTCTGCATCTACATCAGTTCTAGAATCGACGTAGAATGCCTTCCAGAACCGATATAGAAAACAATTTTTCTAGTAGTGAAGCCTAACCTAGAGTTAATGGATGTTATTTCAAAGAATATAGATACGAGACTTTTAGAAGGAAGTTAATATCAATTATGTTATCGTGTCAGAATCAAATTGTTATCAAATATGCTATTTTGTCTTTTATGACAACATTAGACTGAACTTACACGTTGAAACATTAAAAGAAAACAATAAATAATAAAAGTGTAAATTTATGAAAAGCCTACAAATGGTATTCAAAAACAAAAGGCTTATCATAACAAAAGTAAAATTTTTAACTTTTTTCAGTTTTAGTAATTTTTCATTACATGACAATTGTGCATATCCCATTTGGACAAACAAATATTCAAGAGAGTAAGTTTCCTGAGAGACTCATGCAAGTCAATAATGTGAAAGTCATATCTATAACAAAACAACTCATTTGAAAAAAATAATAAATAGCTAACAAGTTTACATGCTTTAAAATTTGTAATTTGATGAAGTTAAAAATTACCTGTTATATTTGAATTTAATCTTACATCTCAAAATCAAAATATACCTAAATATCTTTAAACTTACTTATTATCATTTTAAGCACATTTTCATTAGTAGAAACTTTCATCATCATATAATTTTAATTGGCTATAAATACTGTTTTGCTTTAAATTCTTTCATTGTCGCATTTTATTTTTATTGGCTCCAGTGATATTTTATTCTGAAAAAGAATCAAACTACATAGCAACCATCCTACCATTTACAAAGGTTGTAAAATGGTTAAGAAGTAGATAATTTTCTCTAACATACTGAAAAAGTTACTTGAAAGACTCTCCTTTACTTGTAAACTCTTCAATATTATTTAAGCCAATTACAACTGAATTTATCCATACAACTCACGAAGTAGATGCCAAACATACTCATTTCTTTTCCTAAAACAAAAACATAGTCCTTTCATACACACAATGAAAATAAGTACGATGAACATCATATGAAAATCACTACATGTTGTTACATTTACTTTTCTTGCCAACGAATTCCAAGAATATCCATTCGGTACACATAAACTTTTGAAGTTTGTTGTCTGGTGAAAAGTTCCTCCCACTATAAAATAGCAGAATATTTTCCTCACACACTTTTCTTCATAGTTCCAGCACCACAACTGTTAATCCAACAACAACGAGGGTTAGTCCAGTATTTGCTTCATGTCACATATTTCACAACTATTTAGGTTGGTTTAGGTGAATTTTTTTCATAAATACTGAACAAATAATAAATAAATCTTTTAAGTGGTAAGTTTATGTTTTTATTCAAAATTAGAATATGAATATGTAAAATGAGATTTATACCTTATATATATATGTATTATGATTTCACTATATCTCAGTTTTTTAACAAAAATTATCATATATTTATATATAAACTTTTTTTTTATTATAGTGTTCTCTTGAAATGTTATGAAAAAAAAAATCTCATAGTAAATACAAGTTCGCTTACATTCAGAATCTGTAGTGATCCAGTTTTCTTTTCTAGAAGTGTTGTTGCGAGGGATGCAAATTTGTGAATGTGAAATCTTGGTTTGAACATTTTCAGAGAAAGTAGCTAGTGAGAGGACAGAAGGAGTATCCACATCCCACGTGAAACTAATCTTCGGTGATTCACTGCTTCCTCGATCATCTTCTGCAAATATGTTTCCTTGTCTTCTATATTGCAAAACCTGCTATGAAAATTTCATGATGCTTACTAATTAAGTCACTCGATCATAGTATTCAACTGAGAAATTACATAGCTGAAAGTGTCATTATAGCAAATTTTTAATCATGGTTTAAAAATTTCATTTCACAACCACAATTTGGATGGATTGTAATGTAAAGATTTCTCAAGTTTTAGCATATAGTATATCCTAAAGGATTTATTTACCTTCTAAAAGAGTTACCATTCTTCTTAAAATAACCAATTTTCAGTCAGTAACATATTTATGATACAATGAATTATAACCATGCTGAGTTATTTTTCAGAAAAATGATACCCCTTTCAAATATACTGGTGTAATTTACATTCATACACAGTTATTTTTAACTTGTCATAAGAAAATAACAATGAAACTATAATAATGACTTCACCAAGTTTATTTAGTAGACAAAAGATACTGGTTTCTCTCTTTAATGAGTTGAGAGTGAAAGGGTTCTAATTTTTACCTTATGTTCATAGAATTCTTCTATTTTGTCTTCTTTTGTTGAAGCAACTCTTCTAAGTAGCTCTTTCATTCTTGAAATTGGCTTCTTTCTATTATTACCTTTAGTTGGATCCTTTGCTTCAGCGCTGAGAAAATATTTATCATTTGTTTTGGTTGTTTTGGAGAATGAGTCCTCAGAAATAGGCAAAACCTTGTTCCCTACATGAACAGCAAAATCTGGCCTTTGAGTAATTCCTACTGCCCCAGATAACTCTTCTCTCTTCATATTCACAGAGCGGATAAAACTCCTTCTTCTGTTCAAGTTTCTTCTGTTTATGTTGAGGCTTCTGTAATAACAAGCCTTTGGCATGTCTTTTCCACACATAAAAATAAACAGCTTCAAGTTCTTGCTGCGAAGCTTCCTCCCTTCTATTCCCTTTGTTCCTCGATACGCCCTATGATGCCTAAGTGCAATTATATCTTTTCCTTTACCCTTCTTATCTGAGAAAACATCAGAAAAAACACTCATCACACTTTCTGATACAACTTTTTTCATGCTATTTTGAACTTTACACCCATTTTCACTTAGAAATGGGTTAAAAAATTGTAAGGTTTTGTAAGATACATGATTTAGTGTAAGTGTAAAAAGCCACCACCACTTGAAAAATTAAAACTTATCACTTTTAATAACTTAAGAATAAAAAACATATAGTTTTTTTTTTTTTTTCAATACAAAGATTACAACAAATATTTCACCATAAATGAAAGTTATAAGAATGGTTATTACCTCTTATTGTTTTCCAGTTGCTGTTGCCCCCAATTTGATGATCATTTTGCCCTTTAGAGACCCAGTGAAGAATCTGTTATAGAACATATAAACTTTCATGTAAATAATGCATGCATATTTTTCATGATTCCACCATATGATAAATATACCAATACACAACAAAGCATATACCTGCATTGTTACGAGCATATACTACTATGCCACTTGATATATTGTGTTCTTTGAGTGAGGGTCTTTTGTGTGCTGTCTAGTCTGAGGTGAGACAAAAATTAAATTGCAATTGCAATGATTTGAAGGAATGTTGTGTGACAAAGCAGGTTGTGAGTGAGGAATGTTTGGTGATGATTTTGATTAACATGAACCCTTTATATATAGTGATATATTGCATGATTGAGTGGTGTGTGTAAATGTAAAAGGACTTGATTTAATTAGAATGTTTGAGCTTATGTGGCGTGCTTTATAGCCAAACACTTGTATGTTGGTGATGTGAACAACCCCAACTAACATGAATTGAAGACACATAAATAGTATTTGTACTCTTTTGTAAGAAAAAGAAATTGAATCCACTAGTTTGGAGAATGTATGATTTTGATTGCTGCAAAATTTTAATTATATATTTCATTGTCTGTTTTTCAAAATTAAGTAATTTTGATCTATTGTATGTTTATAATTAATTGTTGACAAAAATACGAATGCATTCATCTAAATAATATTTATTAAAGTTCATTGTTAAATTTTATTGTTATCTTACATGAATAAATAATTGAAACTAATATTATTTTCAAAAATATAATGTTTTCTGATAGTAATTAGAATATATTAAAAGTAAACTAAAAGTTGTCAATTTAAAAAAAAATTAAATAAATAAATGTGAAATAGGTCCCAAAATTATACATTTGTGAAATTATAGGGATAAAAAGTTAATCTAAATCGAAAAAATTATATAAGAGAAAAAAAATATAAAATGAAATAGCTATATGATGAAAAGAGATAAAAAATAATGATTTTATAAAATATATTTTATACATATATGCTTCATATAGGTTTTGAAATTTACTTAACCACGATTATTTTAATTGAGAGTTTCGAAAACTCTATACAAATATGATATTTGAAAGGACTTTGCCATAATATTATATAAGAAATAAAAAGATAAAAAAATTTCTGTAAATTTTATAATTATTTTAAATATAAATTATTCACTCGTTTAACCTTTTCAATAACCAATGTTAACCCATACATTGTAGTAAATAGTCGTTGAATTGTAGTACCTAGTGGTGATCTCTTTTTTGCTGGCGGCATGGATAACAGTTAAAATATTCTAACTTTTTAAAATACAGGTAGCTTAAATTTAGAAAAGTAATTTTAAAAAATTCCAACTTTAGAAAATATTAACTCAATTTTAACTATATAAGTATTAAGATGATAACTAATTTTAAAGACACATTTTTGTAAATATTCCACAATCAACGAAGAATTTGATTCTGATGAGGTAAAATAACTTCCATATTTATATATTACCTAGTTTATAATATATAAATTCACAAAAATTAGATGAATGTATACTTTTTTTAGTAGGTTTATTAAAGACTATTAGAACATGCCACCAAAGTTTAAGAATTATTGTTCCAAATTATCATATTTATGTTTCAATGATTTAAGATTTTCTTTATAAGTTATAACTTTTAATTTGTGTACGTAATGTTATGTGATTATTGATTGAGTTTGAGTAATTTAACTTTATATTTTGATGAACTAGGAATAAACTTTTACTTTAATTTTAGGCTTTTTTAATTTATTTATTTTATTAACACATTGAATATATATTTAAATACAGGTGCCAAGTTTGGGTATAAGTATACAGCTATTTAACAAATATGGAAAGAGTAGGGATATTTGTTTATTATGGATATAAAAACTAATTCTATGGTACGATGCTTATATTATACTCATTGGCATACTATATATGAAGATGATAATCAAATTAAGGATGTATTCTGAAGAGGATGGGTGTATATTTTAGTATTAATTAAGTTTTTTTAACTGCTAGTATAAATTAATTAAGTTACTTACCTTCTAGTTTAACTCATTTAGATGATTCTCCTAATTATCTGGAAAATATACTAAACCGTGTATCTCCACAAAAGAGATTATTGTAAGCTTCAGAAAATATATGTCGAACATAATTACAAATATCAGGATGTAAGTATAATTAACTTCTTTTTGTGCTAATTATATATATATATATATATATATATATATATATATATATATATATATATATATATATTATCCAATTTTCATATACGTGTTGTAGGATGATAATGGAGTTGGATAAGTTTCATTTTCTCATCTTTATTTTGAAAGTAAAATTTATCAGCATCTTTATTCTCATACTTAAAAATATAAAATTTGTGTCATCTTTTAGTTGACGTTATGTTATATTCATGCGTGTTTCCTTATTATTTTAAATATTAATTAAATATTAAAAAAACTAAAAATAACAATAAAGAAAACGTGACATTAGGAAGGATTCAATATAAAAAGAATATATATTTTATTTTTCAATGTGAGAAGAAAGAAATTATATTTGTATAAATATCAAATTAGAGTATCAAATAACAATTGAGTAAAGGTTAAATAATAATATAAAAGTGTAAACTTGATCATATTTGTGTCTTAGAATTAAGTTACAAAAATAAAAATAAAAAAAAATTAATATAATTTTTTTAGATTATCTAATAAAATAAAGATGTTTTAGTAATTTAAAATGGATATGAGGATGAGGATAAATATTGAGATAGAGACGAATATGTAAATACTCATCATCATTCCCATATTCAATTTAAAAAGTTAAGTTTTATCCATTCTTATAGTTATTCTAATGAAAGTGGGGACTCTCCATCAAATTGGAATGCTTTTAGAAAAGAAAAATTATATTTTGACACTGCTTTCCAACTTATCCCCATTTGACACTGTGACGTGGTAAACAAAAAAAAATATTTTAGTGAGTTATAGGACTCACATAATTTAGATGATAAAAGATTTGAAAATGCTAGATTTTCATTTCCCGCTAGTTTTTACCTTTTGTTCAACTCCTCTTTCGGTTTCCTGTGTGCACAGTTCACATCATTCTTTCCTTCCATTCTTCATTTCAAAATTTGGCAGTCAGGTAACGCTTTTATTGGTATATTGAATGTTATATGCTAACTTTATCTCTTTTTTTTTCACATATGAGATTCAATTTGCACAAAAGCTTTTCTCTTTTTAAAATTAAGAAGTTTTTGGACTGATTTTCAAATGTGAAAAATAACCATCAAATGCTTTAATGTTGCTTTTTATTTCAACCAACAACTGATTATGGCGTTAATGAACGCATGATGTTCCTACTTTTCATATCTATCAGACGAGTTCTAAAGTACTTACCAGCAAACCACATATCAAAATAAAAGAAACCACCTCGACGCAATTGTCATACATTTTAAAAAAGCTTCATAATTTTTTGGAAGTACTTCCCCACTTTGACCTTGTTGGATCACAAATGGAAGAACATACTTCTTTACACAATATTGTATTTTTTCAAAATGTGAGCAACATGAACACAAGATGTTCTTACTTTCAATATTTGTTACATGAGTTCAAAAGTCTTTCTCAACAAATCATATGCCAAAACAAAAGAAACTACCTGGATGTAGATGTTATACATTTTAAAAGAGTTTCATAATTTTTTAGAAGTACTTCCACTTTAACCTTGTCAGATCACAAATAGAAGGACATGCTTCTCTCCATAACATTATAAATGTATTTTTTCAAAATGAGAGGAAACATGAATATATGAGCTTCCTACTTTCCATATCTGTGAAACGAATCCAAAAGTACTTATCAGCAAACCACATATCAAAACAGAGGAAACCACCTAAATACGACTGCTATACATTTTAAATGAGTTTCATAATTTTGTGGAAGTACTTCCACTTTAACCTTGTTGGATCATAAATGAAAGGACATGCTTCTTTATATAACGTTATAATTGGATTTTTTTTTAAATGAGAGAAAACATGAACACATGAGATTCCTACTTTCCATATCTGTTATAATGTTTTCTCTCATTTAAAAAAAAATACATTTTAAAAAAGTTTTCTCTCATTTTAAAAAAATACAGTTATAATGTTATATAAAGAAACATATCCTTCCATTTGTGATCTAACAAGGTTAAAGTGCAAGTACTTCCACAAAATTATGAAGCTCTTTTAAAATGTATAATAGCATCCAGGTGGTTTCCTCTGTTTTGATATGGAGTTTGTTGATAATTACTTTTGAACTCATCTGATAGATATGGAAAGTAAGAACGTCATGTGTTCATGTTTTCTCTCATTTTGAAAAAATACAGTTATAATGTTATGTATAGAAGCATGTCCTTCCATTTGTGATCCAATAGGCTTCGTCAAAGTGCAAGTACTTCTAGAAAATTATGAAACTCTTTTAAAATGTATAACAATCACGTTTAGGTGGTTTTCTCTGTTTTGATATATGGTTTGTTGATAAGTAATTTTGAACTCGTCTGACAGATATGGAAAGTAGAAATCTCATGTGTTCATGTTTCCTCTCATTTTGAAAAAATATAGTTATAATGTTATGTAAATAAGTACGTCCTTCCATTTGTGATCCAACAAGGTTAAAGTGGAAGTACTTCCAGGAAATTAACCTCTTTTAAAATGTATAACAACCGAGTGCAGGTGGTTTCCTCTATTTTGATATGTGGTTTGTTGATAAGTAGTTTTGAACTCGTTTGATAGATATGGAAAGTAGAAAGCTCATGTGGTCATGTTTTCTCTGATTTTGAAAAAATACATTTATAATGTTATATAAAGAAGCATGTCCTTCCATTTGTGATTCGACAAGGTTAAAGTGGAAATACTTTCAGGAAATTATGAAACTCTTTTAAAATGTATGACATCCACGTCTAAGTAGTTTCCTTTGTTTTGACATGTAGTTTGCTAAGAAAAACTTTTGAACCCATGAAACAAATATTGAAAGTAGGAACCTCTTGCATTCATGTTGTTCTCATTTTGAAAAATAAAACTCTAATATTGTGTAAAGAAGTATGTTTTTCTATTTGTGATCCAACAAGGTCAAAGGGGAAAAGTACTTCCAGAAAATTATGAAGCTTTTTTAAAATGTATAACATGTCTGTCTAGGTGGTTTCCTCTATTTTGACATGTGGTTTGTTGATAAGTACTTTCTATCTTGTCTGATAGATATGGAAAGTAAGAACATCATGTGTTCATTAATGCCATGATCATGTGTTGGTTGAAATAAGAAACAACATTAATTTATTTGATGGTTATTTTACACATTTGTCAATCAGTTTAAAAACTTCTTAATTTTTAGAAGAGGAAAGCTTTTGTACAAATTGAATTTTACCTGTGAAAAGAGATAAAGTTAGCATACAACCCTCAATATATGACTGCCATTGAAATGAAGAACAAAAAGAAAGAATGCTGTGAACTGTGCACACAGGAATCTAGAAGAAAAGTAAAAGGAAAAACCAGCAGAAAATGAAAACCTAACATTTTCAAATTCTTTTATCATCTGAATTACATTGGTTCTATAACTCATTAACATATTATTTTTTATTTGTCATGTCATGGTGTCAAATGGAAGTAAGTTGAAAAAGAGTGTTAAAATATCATTTTTCCTTATAAAACGAGTCCATCCATATATTCTCAAAATGTGTGAACATGAATGCAATAAATTAATGTTTCCAAAAGAATATATTATATTTAACAAATATGTTTATTTGATTCTCATATTTATTATATATTGACATATTAATATTTGAGTGGAATAACTAACATTGTTAATTTAAAATGACAAAATTAACTTTAATGGTGTGAAAAATTCGCTACAAATGGATCAAAGATGATTCAATTTAAGAAAGTAGAGAGAATTTATAAATGAATTATGTTAAAAAGAATCATACATAAAAATAATATGATTCAATTTAAGTTTAAACATCAATATACATTTATAACAAAATTCATTATGAATGAATATTAAAATTCAAAGATTTTCTCTCATTTAATTCACACTAAACTCTTAAAGTTATTCTATTAAAACTCTCAATTTCCAAACGAATGTTGCTAAAAGTTTCTTTTTACATAACATATCTATGGTTAACTAATTTTTTACAACACAACTAAACTAATCGGAGAAGAAATGATAAAAGATTTAAAATTCTACAAAGACTATCCATATTCATGAAAATACACATCTTCTAGAAATATGTTTGAAACAGTTAAACAGTCTATAGACCTAAATAAAATTTTTACTGAACAAATCTTAATAATCAAGATAAAGATAACATATTATTAAATACTAGAAACAAAAAACATTTAAATTTTTTAAAATATCAGTTTCAAGTATTAAATTTCCGAGCTACCAAAAATTTGTACAACACTAATTTTCACATGAATTGAGAGAAAGATATTTTGATGTGGGTTTATTCTTGTGGGCAAAAATTGGGGAGCCATCTCAGGAAGGAGTGAGGTAGACTCTGGAATTTAATTAAAAATGTTTGGAAACAATGACGTACATTTGATGAAAGCTATGTAAGCCCTTTTCATGAGAAGTGTGTGTGTTTCGAAGTTCATCTTCTCCACTTGTTGGATCCATGAGTACCTCAACGATAGACGTGGCATGATTTCAGCAACAAAAATTTTGCTTCAGCTTGTCAGATTTGGAGAATTGGTTTTGGGTAGAAAAAGTTGTTTATTCTGCACAAATTTCTATATAAACAGAAAAAAATGAAATTTTTTTTATAAATTAAAATAAGTTTATGTACATAAGTTAAAACAAAAATTTAAAGAATGAAAAAAAAAAACATTTACAATTTTCCTTATAGGTTTATTTTAACTAATAAAACTTTAATTCTTTTCTTATATTTTTCACCTTAAAGTGTTTATTGAAATATTGGTATAAATAAGTTATTAGTTTATGAAAGTTGATGCTTAACCTATTAGATATATAAGCTTAAGTTTAGCTGCTATACTATTAACCTTAACCAAAGAAAAGAAAGGCGGAGGGAAAGAATGAGAATGTTTTTCATTATTTAAAAACAAGATTGAAGTACAAACAAAACAAAAAAAAGCACATTTGATTCTTATAAAAAGAAAACTTAAAACATTTCTAATTAATGATAAAACCTTTCATCCACTTTAGTACTTACTATGTGTTTGTGTGGTCTATTAACAATACATCTTGCTTCATTAGTAACTTTGTCCGGAAAGTTCGATTAGTGCGGGTTTAGTGCGGTTGGACATGGGTGCGGTTTAAATGGTGATACGGGGTTATTAATTCATATAGTTATGTTGGGTTGTTTTTCATCATCCAAACCCATTATATTTTGGTATGATTATCACACATGACAGATCCAATATAATACATAATTATAATTAGAGTAAAAGGTTAATTTTAAGTGTGTACAATAAGTGTATGTAATCGTGAGAGCATTGGTGTGTGGAGAAGTGTGTGAGCCCTTTGAAGAAAAAAGAGAAAGGTAATTCGCAGCTATTTCCTATAGCAATTATTTTGAAGATCCAACGGTAAAACCTTGTCTGATCGAGCTATAATTTTTATTGAGGATTCCTCACTCATACTTCTTCAATTTGGACGGTGTGATTGTCTATGAGAGGTCTGTAGAAGTGTCAGGAATTTTGTGAAGAGATGCTGTCCGCAGGACATTCCTGTTACCGTCAGCCTTGGTTGTTTCGGAAATCCAACGATGAAATCTTCTCCAAAGCATTGTCTATTTTTCTGGTGACGAGATTCTTGAATTCTTCCTAATTAATTTCAATTTGTTGATATTTTTGGCCATTGTTGGTGACCGTTTGAGGATTTGGAAGAATTGTACTGATATGCTATGTGATTAATTTTGTGAGACTCATTGTACCTTTGTTTTGGTATTAGTGGAGTATTTATCGTCCTGTGATTTTTTTGATCTCTATTGAGAGGTTTTTCCCACGTTAATTATTGGTGTTGATTTATTCTTCTGTTTTCGATTCCATATTTGTTTTGTTTGGATTGGTTGATTGCCTTCAGGGTGTTTCCATATTGTTCTGATAAAAGTGAATCTTATTGTTTCCGCTGCCTGACTCCCATCAACCATCGGCTCCGATACCTTCAACCCAAAACCTTAAGGCATTGGGTTTATGGGTCTTCTTTCTTATATGTTGCTCAACTTTCTCATTCCTATCCAATGTGGGACTTAGACTCACACTTGAATACCTATCAAGTTGAAAGGTAGGATTGCGATTTGACAATTGGGGTTCACATGGTTTTAACGTTGGTTGATCATTAATGTGTGTATATGGGAGATGAATTTATCTTACGGTAGATCACGTGGCTTATAAGATAAATCCCTTTGGGATAGATAATAATTTTCAAATCAACTAACTTCATCCTTCATCCTATAATGAAGGTGGATAATAAGGGTTTTTCAAATCAACTAACTTCATCCTATAATGAAGGTGGATGTAAAAATGCATTAAATATGTTTTATAGACTATAAGATGTCTTTCTTCTTCAGATAGCATCATGATAACGAATAATACTTACCATCACTAGTTAAAAAACCTTTTACTTAAAAATAAAATAAGAGCAAAGACCATACAAGAGAATAATTGACTAGAGTTGACATAAGTTTGTATCAGAATGGTTGTTGAAACAAAACAACTTTTGCTCATATTTCAAGTGATCTTCATGTAGACTTGTGTTTTGCGAATCATCTAGGCAGAAGATGAAGACATTCCCTATTAATAAGCTTCAATAATATTTTTGTTAAGTACAACATAAACTTAAAGACTATATGTGCTTATCATCTATTAAATTTTCACTTATCAAACAATGCGAAGATTATAAGGTGTTGTATCGTTGTCAGTCTAAGGACCTGCATCTTACAAGATATGCTAATTTTCATAATTTATATTCTTTCAGACAAAACATCTTCATGTTTTGTATTCTATTGTGACAAACACTTATCAAAACTATAGGTTTGTTGGACTTTTCTCTAACAAAGAAGGTATTTCATTGGATGACTAACATGACACACATAAGAGGATGGGCCAACCAAAGATCAAAGTGGGCACATTCAGGGTCCCAAAATTTGATCAGGAACAACCAAATACTCTTTCAGAAGTATATATAGATTCATCTAACATAAATAAAGTTTCGTATTGTTCTAATTCTTATGCAGGAGTGGAAATAGGAGGCAACAATTCATTAAAGTCATGTAGGAGACCATGAACTTTGCTCAAATATTCAACCATGTGGGAGCGACAAAACTTAAGAGATTTTGAAAAACATCTATAAACATTGAGTGTCATTTGTGTATAGTAGTTGAGTTTATTTCCTGACTCCAAAGCATGGCTTTTGGGCACAAAATATTTAACTGAGAGAAGGATTGATAGTCGACTTGAGAATGCTACAGAGTTGAGCATCAACCTAAGACCAACGACACTGATATTCTTGGTCAATAGAGGGTATTGTTTGAGATAAATGGTCAACATAATTTTTGTCCTTAAGCTAAAACTTTAGATTAGATGTTTAAGTGTCATAATTAGTTCCCTCTAACTTGTCAATGGACAAGGAAATATTAATGTAATTAGTAAAAATGGAAGAATCATATTGAGCATCGGTAGGAGAAGTCATTGCACATTGAAAGAGATAAAAAAAAAACAACTTTAGGATAAATAAAATGTCTTTAAATAAGATGAGAAACATCAATTGACCTTTGATCTGAAAAGAAAAACTAGGCCAGGAAAGAGAACAACACATCGAGATCGAAACTAGTGATTGTGTCTAAAAGAGAGGCTAGATGCTTCGCCACACGCATTGGCTGACAAATCTACAAGGACACTTTTGACTTGTGTGAGGGAGTGTCATTACTCTGTTTGATGCTAGAGCAGTGGTTGGGTGATAGTTTGGTAGAGGCTATTTGAAATGTGGTGCCTCCAAGTGTTGTAGCGGTAACGGTAAAAATGGTGACAACAATAGTGGCAACAAAGACAGTGGCAAAAGAGCGGCAAAGGAGGCCCGGAAATAGGAATGAAACAATTTTTGGAAATTTTTTACTCCAATGAATAGTTAGTCCATCGGGAAGGCATATGTCTAGTTTAGGTTTTGTACCATGTCTAGATATATGGTGAGACACAAATATAATCTCTCTCAATGTGGATTACAATATATATATATATATATATATATATATATATATATAAGTGTCTTAACTACAAAAAAGATACAAAGAGATGGGTCAAGACTCATATATTTAGTTATATTTAACACTCCATGTATTGTAGATCTTTCTTGATGTACATAATATATTGTCTCAGTATCTAAATTCTTCTCTTCCAAGGGATTCTTTAACGATTTTTCAACCTTGAAGGTTTTGGAGTTTTTCTCATGTGTTTTAGTGCTTTGAGCATGAGTCTACTCTTTCTTGGGCAATTTGTCTTGGTAGAATTCTAACTCGTGGACTAAGAGTATTGTAATGAGCTTTTAAAGGGTTAGATGGATTGGCTTAGTTAGCATCCTGGGCTTCGCTATGGACTTGAATCCTGTGTGTGTGAGTCGACGGTCACTTTACGAGGCTGAGTATCTCATATTCGTCATCCATCATCTTCATCACATTTGGTGTCTGGGACTAGACGTCTACAACCTACTCGGTATGCAACTAGAAGATTTTGGTAGGATTTATGCATGGTACAATCTTGATGTAATATAACAAGTTGTTGTCGAAGAGCCTATATCTCGACATGATGTATTACGCAACAACTCCAAATCTTTGTCGAACTTGTCTTACATATAAGTTATTGCATTCTGAACATTTTCTTCATTCTTCTAAAGAATAGCCTCTATATGAGCTTTGAGGGCATTAATTGTTGATGGATCCATCTTAAGATGTGATGATGTCAATGTGATAGTCTTGCTTCTGGTAAGTTCCATAAGATTTGTGGTCCATGAGTATTTTTACCTAGAACCTGTAATGAGCGCCAAATGTTCTTACCGAAAAACAAGCGTGGTTCTCCTAAGGTGGAAAGAGGGTTGATCGAGCCTGAATCTCTTGAGAGTTGTCACCTAGTTGTTGTTGACTGAGTGAAAATCCAACTACCAAAGATTCTTTGACACTCAAATTAGTGAAAACTAGAGAAATAAAAATATATGAATATATAAGAAAATAATGAAATAATTGAGTAAGTGCTTCCTATAGAATCAACATTTATTTATAGGAACTTAGGCCTAGGTTTATTACTAAGTGTTACACATTTTGATCAGTTATAATCAGATCAATTATTATCCATAAATAGTTAGCCGAGTTGCTCAGATTACAGATAATATTTAGATATCCTAGACTAATAGGTGGATAACATAATTTTGAATATCTCAAACTTGGGCAATGTAAAAAATTAAAAAACATTTATTTTATTCTCTGGTGAAAAATAATTTACAACAAAATTTACGGGAAACATTATGTACAAAATTTATCACTACTAATTAAAATATTATTAAGCATTTCATGTGCATGGATATTCACAAGAAAATCTGTAGAAAACAATTTAAAGTTTCTCAATCTTATTGAATTTTACCACCATGTCGTCAACATAAACCTTTGTGGTGTTGTCGATGAGATCTTTAAAACTTTTATCTATGAGGCATTGATATGTGGTCCCAACATTTTTTAGGCCAAAGTAGATAAGCTTGTAACAAAAAATAGCTATGTTTGTCATGAAAGTTATCTTATCTTAATCATGTAGATACATTTTAATTTGACTGTAGCCTGAATAGGGATCTAAGAAATTGAGTAATTCATAGTCAGTTGTGTTGTCAACGAGTTGATCTATGTTTGGAAGAAGATATGCATCTTTGAGATACATTTTATTTAGATTGGTGTAGTTAGTGAAAATCTTTCATTTGCCATTTGACTTCTTTACCAAGACGACATTTGTGACCCGGTGTAAACAATTTCCCTTATAAAGTCAACTTTAAGTAATTTACTAACTGCTTGATTGATTGCAATATGTTGTTCCTCTCCAGGCTTCCTCTTTCTTTGGGCTACTAGTTTAGCTTGTGGGAGAATCGTGAGTTTATGGCACATGAAATCAGGATCGATGTCGAGCATGTTTGTTAGGAACCATTCGAAGAGATCAACATTGTGTATCAAGACCCACTCTACTTCGATTCTCAACACATGATTGATTATCTTACCCATCCTTGTGTACTGAGTGGGATAAGAGTTGAGTTGAATTTTGATCATGGACTTGTCAAAAGATGGTCAATTCTCTTTGGTCTCGACTTGTGGGTCGAGTCAACCTCGGGAGAAGACTTTAGAGGTACCTTTTCAACATTGTGACTACTACCGAATTTTGGCATGATCTTTTGGTAACTCATCTGGTCAGTCTGGGAGCCATCGCTGGGGGGTTAACCTTCAAATTTGGTGTATAACATTCAGTAGTCACGTTGGGAACTTTCACTATAATAATTGTTTTGTCTTTAGTAAGAAATTCCATTGCCATATGTGGTGTAAAAATTATGGCTCCGAGTTGATTAAGGTTTCTTTGTCCAATATGAATGTTGTATGAAGTGATGGCTTCTACTAGGATACATTGAATCGTTATAGTTTAGTAAGTCTCATCTAAGATAACCTCGAGTATGTACCGACTCTTCCAATCTTAACAGTGGATCCAAATAAGGTTGGATGAGAGATGAGGGGATGTCGAGCTTTTATAATGTCGACTAGTATAACACATCCACAAAACTTCCTTGATTAATAAGATTCTTCTCGACCTATCAATTAGTTATCGTGGCAGTAACAACGACTGGATCATCTTGTTTAGGATCATTGATGTAAAAGTTGTTGTTCATAAGGTAATGGATAGGAGTGAACTAGGTAGTATCGAGCTTACCAAATTTATACTTCAAAATTTCCTTTATCTCTTGACACTCAAATTGCCTCTCCAACAATCCTTTAGCAGTAGTGTTAATGGTACCTTTGACATCATGAGTATTTTTCTACAATGTATCCATGAAGTTCCATAAGTGAAGTCTAAAAGGTTGTGCATGGCCAAAAGCGTTGATGGATGCCTTAGCAGAATAGGCAATGTATTATTGAAGAGGGTAAAAGTATACTTGTATGACATTGTGTAACTAGGTCGAGGTGGAAACTATGGGTTTGTAATCCACAAACCAAGCTAAAAACCTTACATAGTAGGTGTCCAATGAGTCTATGGATTTATGAGGCAGATAGTAATATCGTTCCAAAGTTGGTCCTTTAAGTATGGTGGAGAACAACTTGCATTGTATCCCAAGTCATCAGAGAAAGGATTGGCTTAGGTCAAATAGGCTTTAACATGTGCTTCAGAATTGGATGAATCATCGTTCTTATCAACACATAGACATCTCCATTTGTCAAGAAGGCAAAGCTTCATGACATCAGACGTGAAAGGATGAAAACCCACGAGGCTGGCCCTCATAGTAGCATTTAGTAGAGGTGTTGGAACAACTTGCTGATCGCCAAACCATTATTCTCCTTGCACTGTCGACCTCTGAACTCGACCTATGGGTCGTGCTCTGGGATTATCTTTGTTGACACCCTGGGCTTGATTATTGGCCTAAATTTGATATATGTGTGAGTCGATAGTTGATTTATGAGACCAAGTATCTCGTAATGGTCAACCTTAATCTTCGCCATGTTTGGGGCTAAGACCAGATTAGACTCCGCAACATGTTCAATATGCAGGGTATGTGCTAGAAGATTTTGCTCAAATTTATGTGTGGTTTATTCCTTATGTAATATGGTGAGTCGTTCCTGAAGAGCCCGTTACTCGACACGATGTGGATTCTGCAAGAGTTCCAAATCTTTGTCAAATTTGTCTGACATACCGATCTAAGTTTTTTTTTATTCCTCTAAAAGAGCTATTTTTTTTTTCATTCTTCTAAAAGAGCTACTCTATATGAATTTTGAAGGCATTGATAGTTGATGAATCCATCTCAAAATGTGATTATGCTAATATGATAATTTTACTTTTAGTAAGTATTATAAAATTCACGGTCTGAGAGTAAAACCACGTGATGAACATCAATAAAAATAAATATAATTCTCTAGATGTAGAAAGAGGGGTCATTGAACTTGAACCTCTAAGATGTTGTCACCTAATTGTTATTAACCGAATAAAAATTAATCTAATGGAGATTATTTAGTGACAAGTTAATAAGAAGTAAAGAAATATAAAATTACGAGAACATAAGAAAAACATAATGAAAGAATTGAGTAAATATTTCGTATCGAATTTACCTTTATTTATAGGATTCGGACTTAAGTTTGTTACTAAATACTAGGCTTTTTAATCAATTATGATTGAATCAGTTAGTATCCATAAGTAATTAGCCGAATTGTTTGGTTAGAGGATAATATTTAGAATTGTTTGGACTAGAGATAACATTTAAATATCCTAACCAAGCAGGGGAGTCTAAAAAAAATATAAAACATTTATTTTATTTTCCGATGAAAAGCAATTTGCAACAAAATTCCTGAAAAAGATTATCTGCAAAATTTATTACCACTAATTAAAATGCTATTAAACATTATGCATTTATATTTAGAAAACAGTTTAAAGTTTCCATTAATTTTTTTCAGTTTTATTCGCAAAAAAGAATAAATATATTTAACATACCCACAGTAAAATTTGTAAAATTTTTCTACGAAAAGATTTTTGCATAAAAATCATCAGATATTTCTTTTCTTACGAATAATTTTGAACAGAAAAAACATAAATTTAATATATCAACCCACCCACGTTCATTTTAATTCAAATAAATTAGTAATATTAAATAAATAAAGTTAGACAAATAGATAATAACAATTGAGTGCGATACAATTTTATGGATATGTAATCAATTTAAAAATGATATTTTATATTGATAAATTTTCTATTATTATTTTTAATTTTAAATTTAACATGATATTTTATTTCATTTATTCAGAATTAAATTAAAAACATGTTTCTAAAACAATTTTGATCCAACATAAATTAAAGTCGAAAAATGAATCCAATCCTATGTCTGATTTGTTCATTACTCAGATGGTGAGAGACACGTTTACGTTTTACTAAATTGATTAGAGTGATCGAATACCTAACAATGATAGGTGAGCCAAATTTTAACTTTATTAAATGCTTCCACACCTAATTAAATACATATATTCTTATAAGCTTCCACAACCAACTCTATTAGAACACCGACAGATAGATTTGGTTCTTAATAAATGACATAAGCAGATAAATCAAGTAATCCATATTAGAAAATTATCACCTAGTTGTTGCCAACTGATAATTCACCTATAAAAATTCTCAATTTGAAAAAAAAATATGAATATGCGAGAAAAGAAATGAAATAATTAAGTGCTTCTTGTATAATCAACATTTACTTATAAACACTTAGACCTATGTTTGTTATTAAAATATTAAACCTTTCTGTCAATTGTTACGAAATCAGTTATTATTGATAAAGTTATTCTGATTGGAGATAATATTTGGATATTCTAAACTAATAAGCGAATAACATAATTTTGAATATCTCAAAAGTTAAATAATACAAAGAAATTAGAAACACTTATTTTATTCTCCAATGAAAAATAATTTGTGAAAAACTTCATGAAAAACATTATTCGCAAAATTTATTGCTACTAATTAAAATATTATTAAGCATTTCATGTGCATGTATATTCACAAGAAAATCCGTAAAAAGGAGTTTAAGGTTGCTATCAATTCTCTTACAGTTTTTTATTGGCAGAAAAAAATCAATATATTAAACATTATTACAATAAAATTTGTAAGACTTTTCTCAAAATAACTTTTTATACAAAGATCAAATAAAATTAGATAAGTAGATAATAACAATTGAGTGCCATAAATATTTAACTGATTTAAAAGTATATTTTAATATTTACAAATTTTTTAATTTCTAATTTTAAATTTAATGTAACATTTTATTCATTTATTCAGAATTAAATTAAGAATATATTTTTTTTTTAAATATCTAATACGAGTTAAAAACATATTCATGAATCAGACCGTGAGACATACATTTTAAAATATTAAATTTACTTTTCAGTAAATTGATTAGATTGTGTACTCTATTTTGGTGACACAACCTCATCCACAAGGAATTCGTAGGTAAGGGCTTCGATGACAACTAGCATCGGATTTAGGTTTTATCTATCGGACACATCTTACATTTTTAACTTGCGATTTGATGGTTTGCATCGGATATATTTCTTAGTTTTTTATTTTTTTTATTTTTATGATTTCAATTTTTCTTCTGTTATTTAATATTTTGTATTTAATTTTAAATAAAATAATATAAAAAAGTTATCAAATATATTTTTTTATTTTTATAATTATTTATTATAAAATATATATATAAAACTGAAAATTAATCAAATTTTAAAATTAGAAAAAGTTAATTTTATGATAAAAATGATTCAAAAATATTATATAAAAAGGTTATGCCAGACATAACTAAATAAGCGAGTTAAAATATTCAACTTTTCCTACATTTTTTACGGATGGTGGACTACGCCGCATGACCATCATCTAAATTTACATTGATTTGGTAAATTAAATATGAATTTAACCTATGACTCTTTAAGAAAATATTAATTCACCTACCACCATTTTTTATACATCAACTTTATATAAAGAAATGAACTTTTCATTATAAGTATTTTTATTAGAAGTTACTACGTATTTGTTATTTGTTACTAATAGTTATAATAAAATGTATTTTTAAGTTAAGCTTATGTACAAATAAGTGTATATAGATTAAGCATTATTTCTGTGATAATGTAGATGTGGATGTTATAATACCAAGAAAAATTGTAAGTACTATCCAGAACAACATCCTTAATTTAATGTGCTTGAAAAATTAGTTTATGTACAATGAAGTTGGTACAAAGATTTAATCAATTTCATTTCACCAAATTCAGTTAGTGAAATTATGCACACAAGAATAGAGAAGACAAACATTTGGAGTTTCTGCATGGATTTTCTCAAATTAATTACTTTTCACTTAGCAAAATTAGGTTCATTTAACGAATGAGAGTCTTGAAATTAGAGTTTTCCTCGAGTTGAATTTCACTCAACAAATTGCTGTTATAAAATCAACATTTATTTATAGACACTTAAACCTAGGTTTGTTACTAAGTATTGAATCTTTCCATCAGTTTTGATTAAATATTTTCCATAAATAGGTAACAGAGTTGCTCAGATCGAAAATAATATTAGATGTCCTAAACTAATTGGTGGATAACATAATTTTTAATGTCTCAAAGTTGGATAACACAAAGAAATTAAAAATATTTATTTTATTTTCTGGTGAAAATAATTTGCAACAAAATTCATAGAAAATATTACCTGAAAAAATTATTGCGAACTAATTAAAGTATTACTAGGCATTTCATGTGCGTGTATATTCACAAGAAAATCCGTAGAAAACAGTTTAAGGTTTCTATCAATTTTCTTACAGGTTTTTATTGGCAGGCAAAAATCAATATATTTAACATGACCTCAATAAAATTTGTAAGACTTTTCTATGAATAAGTTTTTGCACAAAGATCATCAGTTATTTCATACAGATAATTTTGAACAGGAAAAAACATAAATTTAATATTTCAACCCTGGTTCAGTTTAATTTGAATAAAGACGTAATATTAAATAAACAAAATTAGATAAGTAGATAATAACAATTGAGTGCCATAAATATTTAATTGATTTAAAAGTGATATTTTAATATTTACAAATTTTTTAATTTTAAATTTAATGTAATATTTTATTTTATTTATTTATAATTAAATGTAGAGCTCTATTTTTGTGATAAATGTACTATTTCAAAATAACACTAACATTTTCATTCAGTCTCACACTCACCACCTTGCAAATCCTATTCTCTCACCTTCTCCTCATTTGCACCAATGTTCTTATACTCCTTTTCATTCTCACTTTCAAACACTCTCATCTTTCACCTTTTTTTTATCATTCTTTATTTGCTTTGCTTCATTCCAACAGTCTCATCCTTTTACTTTTGCTTTCTAACGCTCTCATCTTCCACCTTTTGTATTATTCTTTACTTTGCTTTGCTTCATTGCAACGATCTCATTCTTTCATTTTGACGGTTTAATATTTTGCTTTGCTTCATTCCAACGGTCTAATCCTTTTATTTTTACTTTCTAACGCTCTCATCTTCCACCTTTGGGGCTAACTACTGATAATCTGATAATTCGAGGGAGAAATACTGGAGATATCTCAAATAATGAGAACTGAGTCAAAACCCACATAAGGAAATGACACCACTTTCAATCCAAAATCTTAAGGCATTGGGTTTGTGGGTCTTCTTTCTTATATATTGCTCAACAATCTCATTTTTACTCAATGTGAGACTTAGACTCACACTTAGATACTTAACAATACTATTATATTTTTTATGTTATAATAGATTATTATACATTCTTATTTTTAGTAATTATATTATTATATTATTTTTTAATAAATTTTGTAGTAATTATAGTATTATATTACTGTTTACCATATTAATATATTTTTTTGTTATATATTATTATGCATTATTTTTTTAGTTAAAATATATAATTTAAGTGGATGTATGAAATTGGTCAGTTGAAAATATTAACATGATTCTTTTGGTTTCTGTTTAAATCTTTATACCTTTTTGTTTATTTAGTTTTTACACAACTGTATGACCTTAGTATATTGTATGTGGTTTTCCACTTATCATTACATTAATGACAGAAATGTATCCACTCTTTATTTTTTTCATTCTTGATTTTAATTTTTTTAGGACTTTGCATATGCAGACCGTGGCTTTGTATTAGTTTCGATTTCAATATTTGAATTTTCAAATTTCAAAAAGTATGTTTTCGCACCCTGATACAGATTTCAAAGCATCTCTATTTAGAGTTTAATGTTTATTTTCCATGAATTGTTTTTTCATACTTCGAAATCTATCTTTGACATGCTAAATAATATTTGGTACATGCGGTGATGAATCATTCAAGTTATGTCCCAAAGTTATAGCCACATGATTTTGGTTGAAATTGATGAACATTAGCCAGAAAAGAAAGTTAAGCTTATCCTTATACTTTGAGGAGTTAACAAGATTCGTTGGTTTATTCGTATATTTCTGTTGATTAATTTTTTTAATTTAACTTAATTTTTATAATTTTGATTCAAAATTTAGAAAACAAAGAGAGAAATAACTGACCCATTATGTTATATATTATTTTAAGCAATTATCAAGATTATTATTTACATTATTTTTAATATATTTTTTTAGTATTTATTTATTTCACATTAAAAATATATATGTAGGTTTAAGATAATTCCAGTGCACTCCACGGGGTTCCCGTACTAGTATAAGTTAAAGTCAGAAAAATAAATCCACCGCCTGTATCTCATTTATTCATAAATCAGACGGTGAGACACACTTTTCGAAACATTAAATTTACGTTTCATTAGATTGAGTACTCCATTTTGGTGACACAACTCTTCCATTTTGGTGACACAACCTCATCCACAAGGAATTCACCAGAAGCAAGTAAATCTGCAAGTTCTTATATGCTTCCAAACCCAAAGATGGATTTGGTTTTCAAAGACTATCATATTAATGGCGGTGCTTGGTTTTGCAGAATTGCTTCTGGCATTTCTTGTTTTCGTCTCAATCTATTACTCGAGGCTCAACAGGCACGCTCCCATCACCAAGTGGCCCGTGCTTGGCATGCTACCTGGACTCTTGTTCAATGTCTCCATCATCTTGGATTATGTAACCATGCTTTTGAAACACCATGGTGGCAATTTCATGTTTGAAGGCCCTTGGCTTTCCAACATGAACATATTCTTCACCAGCGACCCTATGAATGTGCAACACATTACCAGCACCAAGTTTGATAACTACGGCAAGGGAGATGACTTCAAAGAGATCTTTCAAGTTCTGGGAGATGGGATTTTTAGGTCTGATTCCCAACTGTGGAAGTATAATAGAACTATTCTTCATTCAGCTTTTAAGCAGGTTAGTTTTCAGTTGTTTAGTGACAGAACAATCAAGAACAAGATTGAGAGTTGTCTGCTTCCATTTCTTGATCATGCATGCAAACAAGGAACGGAAGTGGACCTACAAGATGCTTTTCAAAGGTTAACCTTTGACGTCATTTGTTCCATAGTTTTAGGATTTGATCCTACTTGCCTTTCCATTGATTTCCCAGAAGTTGCATCTGAGAAAGCCTTCACTGAAATAGAGGATGCTCTTCTCTACAGACATGTCATGCCAAGATGCTTATGGAAGCTGCTAAACTGGCTTCAACTTGGAAAAGAGAAGAACATGAAAGAAAATGTGGAAATTGTTGAGCAAATGTTGTATAAAGAATTCATATCTAAGTGCAAAGTGCAAAGTCAAAGCAGCGGCAATAACAGACCAGAAGAGGAGTCACGCTTTAGCTTGCTAGATGTTCTTATAAGTGAAGAAGGAAAGGGAAAAATGGATGACAAGTTTCTGAGAGACACAGCAATAAATCTCCTTGCAGCTGGCAGAGATACCATTAGTGCATGTCTCACATGGTTTTTCTGGTTGGTGGCAACACACCCATCTGTGGAATCTAAGATTCTGGAAGAGATGCGCGAAAAATTACCGTCAAGAGAAGGTAATGGGAAGGATTTAGGTGTGGAGTAGCTTGGGCAGTTAACTTACCTGCATGCGGCAATAAGTGAGACATTAAGGCTTTATCCTCCAGTACCACTTGAGCACAAGAGTCCATTAAAATCTGATATGCTTCCTAGTGGTCATTGGGTTAATTCAAATACCATGATAGTGTATTCTCTATACACCATGGGAAGGGCAGAGGAAATATGGGGTGAAGATTGCTTGGAATTTAGACCGGAGAGGTGGATCTCCAAGAGAGGAGGGATTATTCACATGCCCTCTTACAAGTTCATTGCATTCAATGCAGGACCAAGAAGTTGTTTGGGTAAAGACATGAGCTTCACCGAGATAAAGATGATTGCTGCTGCTATGCTGTGGAATTATCGCATTCAATTGGCGGAAGGCCACGCTATATCCCCCAGAGTTTCCGTTGTCCTTCATATGAAACATGGCTTAAAAGTGACTCTGACAAAAAGAAGCATCTAAGATCAAGTAATCTAAGAAGCATCTAAGGTCAAGTAATCTAAGAAGCGTCTAAGATCAAGTAATCTCAGTTCATAATAATTGATTGTGTTCACCTTCTACCTGTAAGGTTTGTAGTTTGTAGAAATGTTGAAATTAATAATTTGGATTGTGTTTACACCGCAACTGCGCACTAGCATTTGCTGTGATACACAAGTTTACATATCTCTTAATTAAGGGGAATAGGTCAAGGTCCCATGTTGAATGACCATGGGGTTGAATATCATATGTAATTCTTATAAAAATAGTGTATGATGACCATGGGTTGGATATCATATTCCATTTTTAGGTAGTGTATATCATATTCCATTTTTAGGTTGTGTATGGTGACCGTAGGTTGGATATCATATCCAATTCTTATGGAGTTAGTTTATGAAGAGGTCATATTCACTTCTTATTTTTATTAATGTAGTCAGGTTAAAACATATTTTGTTTTATCTTTATCTAAGCATTGAAAGACAATCACTATAAAATAATATGTGATAAAGATGATAATTTGAAATAATATGTGATAAGACGATAATTTGTAATTCATATATAGTATTTTCAGAAAAACAAATATTTGTGTTGAGATGTTTAGAATTGTGCATTGTCAGATTCATTTAAAAGGAGGTGTTTAGACTTTACTAATATATGGAATCACTATTCGGTGGTGAGAGTCAATAAAAGTTCGGATTGAGTAACTATAGTTCAAAATACAATTGGTTAGAACAAATTCAGATCACTACATCATTTTTAGCATTAGACAACAACTCAAAAGTATTGCCTTAAACCAAAAAACTGTCGCCTAAACCTTCACTACACTTTGCCAACAATTTTGCAGTTGTAGCACTAATAGAAAAAATATATTTTATCACGGTTCTATAGAGCTTATAAACGCGGTTCTAGAACCGCAATAAATTCAAGCGCAATAAAAAATATTAAAATATGAGTGCGGTTAAATAACCGCAATAAAAGATGAGACATATCACCGTGGTTCTTTCTTAACAACCGCGGTGATATTCCTTTCCTCTTTTTTAAGCTGGCTTTCCACCTTCCCACCCACATTACTAATCAGTGGATGCACCCACATTACTAATCAGTGGATGGCTTTCCACATTCCCACCCACATTACTAATCAGGCTTCCCACCTTCTCACTCACATTACTAATCAATAACATTATTAATCAATAACAAAAGGAAGATTCCAGAACTATTAATTGTAAATGGATTCTCCCTTCCCCTTCTCTTCTGCACTTTGTCTTGCTCCAAACACAAATGCACAAACTTAACAAACACTAATAAAAAATACAACTATTTATGTGTAGAATACTAACACTTTCTTTCTAATGTTTAATAATACATATTCAAATTTATTATTCTAAAGCTACTAACAAATTATTAAAAATTTTTTTAAAATGGAGAAAATGATAGAGTGGGTGAAGGAGTACCTGCAATACTGTACTGCCATGTTGTTGGTGTCGAAAATTTCAATGTGGAGAACAAAATGCTGCTTCGGAGGGTTACAATGTTCGTTGATATCATGAATAGACTCTCTCTCTTGCAAAAACTCTTCCTTACAGTACACTATCATATCATAAAATAAAATAAATAAAATATTAAAAATAGAAAGACCTTGGAATTAGAACTGGTGGTGGTGGTGGGGTTTGAGTGGTGGTGGTGGCCGCGGAAGCACCTCAACGTGGTGGTGGTGGCCGTAGAAGCAAAAATGCGGAAAGAGAAGTTCAAATGTCAAAGAGAGAGAGGTTGCTGTGAGGGAGGGGGAGAGGGCACTGCGAGGGAGGAAGAAGAAGAAGAAGAAGAAGAAGAAAAGGCAATGACAAAGTGGAAGAGTGGAATAGAGGGCACGTGGGTGGAAGAGTGGGAACCCTAAAAAACGTGAGATACAAACGCAGTTCCCACTAACAACCGCGTTCGTATCATCCTGCAAAACAATTTTTAAATTATTTTGCAGGACGATACGAACGTGGTTGTTAGTGGGAACCACATTCGTATCCTCCTGCAAAATAATTTAAAAATTGTTTTGCATATACCAACGCAGTTATTTCCAGAACCGCGTTGGCATCTCCCTGCAGTTTTCAATACTAAATTATTTGTGGCTTACCATCGCGGTTCTCGCGTCAACCGTGCTGGTATAGTTGTACTTAATTTCAAAAATGTCACCGCGTTGTTTTTAATTGCGGTTCATTTTTAACCACGATGATATCCCGCCTTGAAATGTGTTTTTTCTACTAGTGTAGGATATGTGTCCAATGTCTAGACTAGAGGCAACGGTGTTTTTTCTAAGACAACATTTTTTGTAAAATTGATGTCTATAATGCTACATTAGACAACGTTTTTTAGATAACATTTACTAAGACACCACTTTTAATGAGACAACGTTTTTTAAAAAGTTGTTTATTGTTTAGATAACGTTTTATAAAATGGTGTCTATTATTTAGGTTATACTTGTTTACTTGTAGTCTGTTATTTAAACCAGCTTATTTAGTTGTTACTTATTATTTAAATCACACTTTTTCTATAGTTTAGGTCACATTTATTTATCTATTGTCTATTGTTTAGATCACGTTTATTTATCTATTGTCTATTGTTTAGGCCACATTCATTCACCTATTGATTGTTTAAACCTTATTTATCTATTGTCTTTGCTTAACTATTCAAAGTCAAATTGTATATTTATTTTATATTTATAATAGCTTTTAAAACTTATTTATTTATTTATTTATATTGTTTAATTATTTAAATTAATTTATTCACACTTTTAAATTTTAATTATTTATTTATTTATTTATAATATTTTAAAAGTCAAAGAATATAAATATAATATTTTTAAATAAACAATATAAATATATTAATTAAATAAATAATTCTATAAATAAAAAAAAAATAAAGATAGTAAAAAACATATATTTCGAAATGCAATTTGATTTTGCTTTTAGTTACATACAACATTCTTTCTTAACTAGAATTCAAAATAATACATGACTTGTGCTGATTGATTCTGGGGTTGTTTTTGTCTCGATATCGACTTCCATAAATTTGGGTTTCCTTATACACAACACTGAATATTTTAGAGTGATTCAGGCCAATAAATACATTAAAACTCTTGGAGTTTAGATGTTGCTTGTCTTTTCATTGTCATTTTCTATCACAACTTGGCAAAGTGTATCCTTTAACAAAAAATCATTAAAAAGACACGATCTCAACCACCCTCCTAGAATAGGTTCAAATCTAGTAGTGAAATGTGATGTATTATCAACAATTAGAAGAGATGCAAAACATCATTACGGGACCCTTTTTTATGCATAAAAAGAAAAGTAAAAAATTCAAAGATTTTAATTTCAAAACCAAGAAACCCCTTTTATAAAAACTAATGAAATAAATCCCCGAGTAACAACTTTCTTTCAAAACATCTAGATTTCATTCTGATGAAGGTTAACTTTATTAAAGGTCTTTAAGGGTTGATTTTTCATATAGCATTACAATCATGCTGAATATCAAGTTGTTGTAAACCAAATAGCTCTTGCTTTCACTTTGAAACTTCCATCTCTTGTGCCATTTAATTGAATTTATGTCATCTTTTTAAATTTCAAACTAGATAACAAAGTTGTACAAGACATAATTGACAAAAGGATCTTAAGTAATCTTCATCAAATCTGTCAATGAACATTCTTGTTCACAATTTTTCACAAAACCTTTTTAGTGAGAATTTCAATTAGCTTAACCGGAAAATAACTCATTCTTTTATTAAATATGCTAGTCGAAGAAAACTCATAATGAAGATTTGATAGTAATTTGTTCAAGCTCCTGAATATCATAAAATAGCCTAAAAGTAGTAACTCTAGCATTTGAATTGTTCAAAATTATTATAAGCCCTATAATAATTCCAACGTAAATATGAACATAAATTACCAAGTCGAGAACATGAATGAGAGCCTTAATTCAATTTTCATCCAAACTGTGAATGTTTTTCACAACCTATTTTCCGAGGACCAAATTGAGTTCCAGAACCCTCAATACTTGCTTTTATACAATAGCATGTTGAAGAAAAAACAAAGCAAAGTAAAAAAGAGTTGGAAAATAAGAGTTATACCATTTAAAAAAGTAATAAAGTTAAAAAAGAAACACGAATTGGTTAAATAAGCATATTTTGCTTTCTTTGTTAGATAAATTGATTCTAAGGGATTGGGCTTGAGTGTGCAAGGAGAAGGGAGTAAACCTGGAATAATGAAAAAGGGCTTGCAGATAACAATAGCCTTGGTCCAAAGCAAGACGATGCGAACACTGTGAGACACTGGAATGACGAACATTTTGGAGTGGGAGAAGACGCAACCGACACTGGAATCTTCGTGTGAGGCAAACAAAGAAGCTAGAAGAGAAGAGGGTTTTTGACCAGGTGTTTAGAGCCAGAAAGAGGGTATGTAAATCTTTTTGAAAAAATTTCTCGTATGAGACAAGAAGATAAGGAATTGAGCGGGTGTTTAGAGCGGGGAAAAGGGTTTGTGAAATTTTTTATGAAAGTTTCTTGTAAGGCAAAAAGAGAAGGAAAACTTTTGTTGAACGGGTGTTTAGAGTGGGGAAGAGGGTTTGCAAAATATTTTCAAAATTTAAGTTTGGGAAATTTTTAAGTTAGAAAAAAATAACTTTCTCACCTCAACTTTAGAATTATATTTTAAAATAGCCACATTTTGAAAAGAATGGCTTAATATATTCACGGTTTTTGTGCATGTTGTCTAAACTAAATAGGCAATGCTTTTTATGTATATCGTTGGAATCTTTGGAATAAAGTTGATTTTTTAGGCAACGAGTAAAAACCGTTGCTTATTCCTATTTTAGACAATGCTTTTTTGGCTGTTGCAACATGAGTGTTGCCTAAAGCCAAAAATGGTGCAGTGGATGGACAAACCGTATCATACAAGATTGTTAATCATTGATTTGGAGATTGTGTAGATTTACAATTTGGAGTTATATGACAGGTGTAACCTCTAGGTCTATTCAATGTACGGGTCTTCCAAAAATAGAGACATGTGTCTTTGTATACGAGTTAATGTACATACATCATGTTGAATGACCATGGGTTGGATATCATATTCCATTCTTATGAAGGTAGTGTATGATGACCATGGGTTGGATATCATATTCAATTCCTATGGAGGTAGTGTGTCGAATCTGTGACTAAATTAGTGACCGAATTTGTGATTGAATCAGTGATTGAAATCAGTGACCGAATGTGTGACTTGAATTAGTGACCGAAATCAGTTACTGAATCAGTGACCGAATTTTTTACCAAATTTTTCGATCACTGATTCGGTCACCGTTAGTGACCAAATTTTTCGGTTACCTTTCGATCACTAATTTCAATCACTACTCAGCAATTTTCTAATAGTGGCAATTTGAAATATAATTGGTTAGAACAGACTCAGATGAACAAACCTTGTCATACAACATTGTTGATTCATTCATTTAGAGACTGTGTGGATTCACAGTTTGAAGTTATATGAGAGGTGTAAACCTCTGGGTCTATTAAATGCACGATTCTTCCGAAATTATAGAAAAGTGTTTTTTTATATGACTCAATATATATATAACATGTGTTATTTTATAGAAATGAAAATCGTAAAGTGATGTATCAGATGATTGACGAGCGCCTGAGTTGTGATATCTTGGTTAATATAGAAGATTTAAAATTTATGATTTTATATTTTAAATTCTCTAGCTTACTCTTTCCTCTGGTATGTTTTTTTGTTTTGTTTTTAAATTTGTTATCACTAGCACAATAACGCATTCTACGACAGGATAATACGTCGGTTAACACATAACCGACGTAAGCAAAAACGCGGTGCCCTTTTTGTAAATATTTGAAGAGATACCGGTTAACTCAAACTCGACGTAATATATCATATTTTACGTTTGCCACTTATAACTGACATAGAAAAGACTGGAAAAAAATTTAAAATTTGAAAACTTTATAATGACGCTATAGATACTATGTCGTTTGGAAGGTCCAACTGGAGTAGTATACAACCTATATTACATTGATTGAGACTTTTCAACTGATGTAATATCCTCCACGTGGCGCGCCGGTGAATTTTGGAAAAATTGTGTAAAATTTGGGAAAAATTAGGCATTTTAACTCTTGGGCAATATTTTTCTCTTACACTTCCTTCTCGTGGTACCGTCTTTTCTTCTCACTGGTTTTCATTTGCATTTCACGTGGTGCCGCTTTTTCTTCTCACTAGTTTTCATTTGCATCTTTGTGTTCACTGGTTTTGCTAGAGTTCATGTGGCTCCATTTTCAGCTTCTTTTACATTTGTTTGGCATGCCAAAGTTTTATGGCTGTCTCGGTTTAACATTTTCATTCTCGGTTCTCTGCGTTTTCCCTGTCACTCACGTTCATTTGGTTGTTTCATTCGTTGTCTTTACGTCTACTTTCTTTCGCATTTTTGACATACGTAATTTGCTAACCTTTTTACATTGTAGGTTTTTAAGGATGTTATACACTTGATGCTTGAGCCTTTCTCCACCGTCGTTAATGCTTGGTTCGATACCCCTTGTCACTTCTCTTTGCAAGAAGTTAGCAAATTAGTAAAATTCATTAAAAATAATTAAAAATTTATTTTTGACCCAAATATTTTATCAGTAACTTAATGTATATTTGATGGTAAAGTTCTTATATTGTATAAATTTATCATAGATTTAAGGTTTCAGAAATTTAGGACGAAAAAATTTCAAACAATCATAACTTTTGATAAAAAGCTCATATTCGATGCCCAGAAAATGAAAGCTGCTCAAAATGGGGTAATGAAGCCCATGGTCAATACCCAAATGGACTGGGCCTCCGAAAATTCCAAAACTCTATCATTTACTGTTACTTTTTTATTCTTTTGTTATTTTTCATTCAATTTTTTAGATTATAGCCTTTTATTTCGCATATCTATACTTGTTAGAAAATTTTAAAATTTTTTGTGGTGTTTTCTTGTATCAATTAGAGATTTATCAACCCATTAACTATTTTTTAAAAAAATAAGACTTTTTACGTCAGTTGTAAGCTACAAAAAATGTAATATAGGACTTTTTACATCGATTGTAATCTACAACCGACGTGAAAAGTCCTTTATTACGCAGTTTCACCTCCAACCAACGTAGTATCCACCTCTTACATTGTAATTCAATTATTTTAGTTGGGTATATGACGTCGATTTCTATTTTCAATCGACGTAGTGGCGTATATATTATGTTGGTTGCATAACTGACGTTATATGTCCAAGACTTTCTATCACTACTAGAAAAATCACTGATAGTGACCAAAAAATCATTTACTAGATGACCAAAATCGGTCAATGATTAAAACAGTGACCGATTTAGTGACCAAAAGCGTCAGTCGCTATTTTACTAGTCGCTGATGTATAGTAACCGATTCTATGACCGATTCTGTGACGGAATATGTAATCGATTCTGTGACTAAATCTATAATCGATTTTGTGACCGATTTTAAAAATATTTAAAAAATTTCTTAATATTATTTTATTATAAAAGAACTATTATTTTAACATCTATTATTCCTATTATTATTTATACTATTTTTGCTTATAATTTTATTATTTTTATTACCCACCATTAATCATTTCAATGAAATTTTGGCTAAAGTGCACCAAGAGAGACTTGAATCCAAGTCCCCTCAGTAGCTTGAGAGAGCCTATAGCCATCAGATCAAAACAACTTTTTTGCCATATTACGATTATTATTATAATTACTATAATTATTAATATTATAATCATAATAATAATAATTACTATTATTATTATAATTGTTATAATTATTATTATTATTATTATTATTATCATTATTGTTATTCTTCTTCTTATTATTATTATTAATATTATTATTGATATTCTAATAATAATAATAATAATTAATTTTATTAATTATTATTATTATAATTGTTATTATTATTATTATTGTTATTAGTATTATTATTATTACTATTGTTTTTATTATTAAGATTATTATTATTATTGTTGTTGTTTTTATTTGTGATCGAATTTGTGACCGAAAGCACTGACCGAATCTGTGACTAAATCAGTGACCGATTTTGTGGTCACTGATTCGGTCACTAATAGTAACCAATTTTTTCGGTGACTGATTCGTTATCGATAGTGACCGATTTTTTCAATCACTAATTTTAGTCACTATTTAATGATTTTCTAGTAGTGTACATCGTTTTCATCTACATCGGTTTAAGAACCGACGTTGAATGTTCTCGAGAACCAACATAAGAGATCATTTTTCCTACTAGAGTATGATTATGTGTTACACGTAAGTATAAGATTTGACAATTATTGAGGTTTTTTCGTGAGTTGATGAAGAACATGATTTAATTTCTTTTTTTGTATTTTACTTTTGTTTTGTATTGTAAATATAAAACCCCTTATGAGAAGGTTTATATTTTGAACTACCTTTTAATCTTATATATATATATATATATATATATATATAT
>Ga0209700_102386_pt1 | contig 38136 bp, 17 predicted proteins | sample SiratroredBW_FD_187528 | JGI IMG/M metagenome (GOLD analysis project Ga0209700, IMG submission 187528) | Root nodule microbial communities of legume samples collected from California, USA - Siratro red BW (SPAdes) (version 2) | ecosystem: Host-associated > Plants > Roots > Nodule | place: USA...
TTTTATTATATTTTTTTTTTTTTTTTTTTTTTTCTTTTCTAATCTCTTATATCATTTGATAAAATTGTTTGAATCAATATAGCATTATGCTAATATTTGGTCATTTAATTAGAAATTGGAGTTTGAAGGGCAATCCAATTCACACACAAACTTTCTCTGACGATAGAAATTTGCAGTTGATGAATTCGATTTTGCAAATACGAAGCTTTGTATAGAACCTGAGAAAACAGAATCAGATATTTTCAACATTGTAAACCATCTATCTTAAAATATTGTTTAAAAATATTATTACAAGGCCTATCAATTGTTTCCTGGAAGTTTAATGATCAAATCATTCTATTTTATATTAATAATTAATTTATTTCTTGTAAACAAAATTGGTTTCTATGTGTTTAATTAATTTGAAAAAATGAAAAATAATTTTTTTAATAAAATAATAGAAATAGAAAATGATAAAATTAAAAAAAGTAATAAAAAGAATATAAGATTAAAATAAATAGAAACTTGTTTTTAAAAAATATATATCACAAAACTGAAAAAAAAAATCTTCTTTAAAAAGTTTAAAATATTCAAAATATTTTAGGTTTATTTTTATATTTTTTTAATAAAAAAAAGAGAAAACACAAAAAAAAAATCTTTGGCTGAGGCACAAAATCAAAAACAGATTTTAGGTTTTCACTCAACTGCACCGCAGACTCTCACTCACGCTATTGTTCTTATCTATTCTCTCACTCACGCTATTTTTCTCATCTATCCTCTCACTCACGCTATTCACAAACTCACCATCACGCTATTCTCTCCCACACACCATCCACTCTCTCATTCTCTATTCCCACTCTTCACCCTCCATACACACAACAATAAAAGGGGTAACCCAAAGGCAAAACAGCACACTCTCCCTCTTCACGCCACAATTCTTTCTCTTTTCTCTTTCAGTGTCCACACTTCTTTCTCTTTTCTCTTTCAGTATCCACATTTTCTGCAAAGGAGGAACCTTCCCATAACTCACTCTCAAACGTGATAAAAGCCCTAATGACGAAGAACTTCAACCTAACGCATATATCGCATAGAAGACTGCATTGGAAGCTTGATGAGCGAGTCAATCAGTTCTGGCAGGTTCAGCTAGCTCTAAGTCAATCTCTCTAAAGTTAGAAGTTCAGATTGAGCAATTTCATTCTACGGAGCTCAAAGCTTTTATTCTTTGTTAGTAGCTCAAATACAAGCCGAGCTTCGGTATGGAGAAAACAGTTCTATCAGAAAATACACTACTAACATCACCGTACTAACATCTGTTTTCGGCGATTTCGAGAAAACATTTCTATCAGAAAATACACTACTAACATCACCGTACTAACATCTGTTTTCGGCGAGAAAACATTTCTATCAGAAAATACACCTTCGGTTTTTTTTCGGTTTTGAGAAAACAGTTTTATCAGAAAATACACATACTAACATCTGTTTCTAGTTTTATCAGAAAATACACATACTAACATCTATTTCTAGTTCTATCAGAAAATACACCATACTAACATCTGTTTTCTGCGATTTCGAGAAAACATTTCTATCAGAAAATACAAATACTAACATCTAAACTTAACTTTTATATATATATATATAGATTCTCAGTATCATATCTATACATTCTCATTTTCTCTTCATCATCAATATTTAAACTTTCTTACCCAATACATCTGTGATCATATTAATAAATATCAATATCATCCGTGATCATATTAATAAATATCAATATCAAAAAGAGGAAATTTGACTAACATATCTATTAAGATATCAACATAAAAAACAAGAACGTTATGAAGATTAAGAACATTATTGTTATATAAACATATATATTAAGATATCAATATCAAAAGAGTAGATGAGACTATATATATAGGAAGAACGTTACGAAGATTAAGAACATTATTGTTATATAAAAAAACCTATAAATGTTCTTAACATATTAACATGTTTTATAAGAAAGAAAAAGAACTTTTTACCCTTTTTCCAGTTATTTAAATTATGCTAATATATAATTAATAGTTAATTATAGGATAATTTATTTGATTTAACATTAAGTTATTTTAATTATAGGATAATTTATTTTATTTAACATTAAGTTATTTTAAGTTATTACATTAAGTTATTTTAATTATAGGATAATTTATTTTATTTAACATGAAGTTATTTTAAGTTATTTAAAAATATGGAATGTCTTATTGATTTCCCTTACTCCTTTCAAGAATACTCAAATTTGGACAATTATTTAGTACAATTGTAGATTAGTGGTATTGAAATGAATTAATTTTAATAATATTTATGACAAACAAATATTTTTAAATGAAGAATAAGTATGTTACAGGAAAAAAAGAGTTTAAGATTTGATTTGATTTTTTTAATGGGGAAACTTAGGTTTTTTTTAACTATTAATAGTAAAACCAAATATAAATTTGAACTTTTGTTACTTCTAATGTAAGAGTTTACTATTAGTTATATATAAATATTCAAATTTAAATATATTATTATAATAGAATTAATTTTAAACTAGTATGAAAGACAGTTTAATTATTTAGTATGCACATAACAAATTACATATAATAATGTTTTAAACAAAGTTATTTTCAATATAAATTATTTATATATAATTAAGCTAACAGATATTTTATCCTGATAAGTACATAGTATATTGTAACAATTTATTTATAATTTAAAATTTCAGTTGCAATAAACAGGAGTTTTTTATTTTATAAATTATATGGCAATCAATTTTAAACTAAATAAATATTTATAAGTACATAAAATCTATTTTTGTTGGTTAAAAAAATGATGAAAACAATTTTAATCTAAATTAAAAAATAATTGAGTAAACCTTGAATTGTTATGGGACTAAAGAGTGAATTGAGCCCTAAATTAAATAGAAGTGCTAGCTATGAATATGAATTATATTGAAATGGTAGAATTTTTAGATTCAATAAGAGTAATTAAATCAATATGAATGGTGGTGGGAGCGGTGATGGGGAGACATTAAGGAGACAATTTGATCATTTCGAGTTCAGGTTAAAAATATGGCTCAGACTCTCTTTAGACTCGGTAGTAATTCAGTACTCTTCAATTCAAATCTAATTACAATTCCAAAGTTACAGTTAAAATTTAAAATCATGTAATAAAAAAAAAAATAATTCTTAAAATATTGCTTTTGACTTATACTTGCCGAACACAAACAAACATAAAATGAAATAAAACCATGTAAACTTCCATTTATATGTTTTAAAAGAAAAAATATAATTAATTAGAAATGGTTTTTAACATTAATCCAAAAAATTATTTAATAATTTATATTCACATTTGTTATATGTTTTGTAAGTTAAGATTACAGAAATTTACAGGTATAAGTATTAAAGTCATTAACTAGTATCAAGGTTATTTTGTTATTATGGTATAATTAAAAGTTGGTATATTAACTAAATTGTTTCTTCTATTACACAAAAACGTTAAAAAAAAGTAAAAAAATATGACATAGCGACTAAGCCAAGCCAGTGGAAGTTTTTGTTTAAATAGTCTGTCGAGAGAATTTGATAATAGTTATTATATTTATTATTATTATTAATATCCATAGTAATAATGATAATAGATATTATTAATATTACTTGTATTATGATTAATAATATTTATATTATTTGTGTGTGTTTTTTAATATTGCTCACGAATACATCTAACTTCAGTTGTTAAAACTTCAACTAAGACATCTTATGTTAGAGACTAAGGAAAATACTCACGAGAAATATGAAATGTTATTGCTGAAATAAAAAAAATGAAATTAAACGCTAATAGCAATAGAGAATCTTCTCTGCCCAAGCTTGAAGTCCAAAATGAAGAACATAACTTCCCTCTCTCTCCACTCACCCCCCACTTACATAATAATCACCCTCAATCTGAATACTCACTACCCACTAGTGTAACTGACTTACCACGTTAGCCTCTATTACAAATCTCTATATATTTCCTTTTTTGTCTTTTCTAGAATAAACTTTTCAGACTCTAGGCCCATTAACAAGCTGATTCTGATATTCCCTAACATTGCCCCCCTCTATACTATCAGCCTTGTCCCCAAGGCTGAATGATGGAAATTGGCTACGAATGATAAATTCGTCTTCCCAGGTAGCATCTTCCACAAGTTTGGATTTCCACTTCACCAACAATTGAGTAACCAACAATAGATTCCGGTTCAATCAAATTAGTGGTGTCTACCTCTAGTCCCTCTGTTAATTGTTATTCCACAGAATAAGATCCTATTGCCTTTTTGAGTTGGGAAACATTGAAAGCTAGATGAATTTTAGAAGTGGCAGGCAACTATAGTTTATAAGCCACTGTACCAATCTTGTCTACAATCTGAAATGGACCAAAATAACATGGGGCTAACTTAAGACAGATCCTTCGAACCACAGATTGTTGTCAATGAGGTCTGAGCTTCAAGAAAACCCAATCACCAACCATAAATGATTCTTCTCGTCAATGTTTATTGGCAAATTTCTGCATAGCACGCTCTAAATTATACTTCAATTAACAAAGAGCCTCATCGCGATCCATTAAATCATGGGCCACTGCTTCCACTCGAATTTCCCCTTGCAAATAACGAGTAATGGTGGGTGGTTTACGACCATATACTACTTTGAATGGTGTTACTCCTGTAGACACATGATAAGTGGTGTTGTACCACAATTCTGTCCAAGGAAGCCAGACAAGCCAGTTTTTAGGTTGTTCAGATACAAAACATCGAAGGTAAGTCTTGAGGCATCCATTGATGACCTTAGTTTGTCCATCCGATTCAGGATGATAAGCTGAACTCATTTGCAACATATTGCCTTGGACTTTAAATAATTCCTTCCAAAAATTACTCAAAAAAATAGGATCCCTATCACTCACGATGGACTTCGGAATGTCATGTAACCAGACCACTTCGTTTGCGAACACCTTTGCTACCCTCTTGGCTGTGTATGGCTGTTTCAGTAATATAAAGTGACTATACTTAGAGAGTCTATAAACCACAACCAAAATTGCTTCATACCCTTTAGATCTAGGTAAGCCCGTGACAAAATCAAGGGAGACATCCTCCCAAACTTGATTTGGAACATTTAACGGCTGTAGCAGACCAGTAAGTGACATAGCTAAATATTTTTGTCGTTGACAAACATCACACTTTTTGACATAGTCTTGTACAACATTATTCATTCCAATCCAATACAGATTCTTAGCTAGCCTTTGATATGTACGATAGTAACAGGAATTTCCCCCTAATGGAGTATTGTGAAATTCTTGTAATAAAGTAGGAATCCAAGATGATTTACTCGAAATTACTAACCTCCCATAATAAAGTAAAATCCCATTTTGTAAGGAATAACCTGGTTTAGAACCTAGTTTTGTTTGAATTGCAGCAATGATTTCTTAGAGTTTAGGATCCTATTGAACTTCTTCAACCAGTTGTCTACCCTCCAACCACTTTAGATAAGAATATAACATATTTAAATCGTCATTTTCGTGTAATCGGGATAAGGCATCAGCTGCTTTGTTCTCTTGACCAGATTTATAGATGATATCAAATTGATACCCAAGCAATTTGGTCATCCAACACTACTGGTAAGAGGTTGTAATACGTTGTTGAAGTAAGTGTTTAATGCTCTTTTGGTCTGTTAAAACTTCAAAACTCCTGCCCAAGAGATATGGCTGCCAATGTTGGACCGATAAGGCCAATGCCATAATCTCCTTTTCATAGGCTGACTTGACTAAAGACCTCTAAGAAAGGGCCTTGCTATAGAAAGTGATTGGTCTACCCTTTTGCATTAAAACTGCACCCAATCCTGTTCCAGAAGCATCACATTCAATTCTGAATTTTTGGGTAAAATTAGGAAGTGTAAGGACTTGTGCTGAGGTAACAACCTTTTTAAGTTGCTCAAATGCATCTTACACTGCTATGCTCCAAAGAAACCCCTCTTTCTTTGTTAACTCTTGTTAATGGCTTTGCAATCTTTTCGTAGCCTTCAATAAACTTCCTGTAGTAGCCTGTAAGTCCTAGAAATCCTCTAACTCCCTTCACATTTTTTGGCACTAGCCACTCCACAACATTCTATATTTTTTTAGGATCCATTGCTACACCATTTGCTGATACAATATGACCCAAATACTCAACCTCTCATTATCCAAAATGGCATTTCTTTCCATTGACAACAAAATGATTAGTTTCTAATACTTGGAATACCGTTACCAAGTGTTCTAAGTGTCTCCCAAGTAGGGCTATACACAAAAATGTCGTCAAAAAGACCAAGACGAATCTTCGCAAAAATGGCCGAAATACATCATTCATGATGGACTGAAAGGTGGCTGGAGCATTAGTCAAGCCAAATGGCATAACTAAGTATTCATAATGACCATCATGAGTTCTAAATGCAGTCTTATGGATATCTGCACTATGCACTCTAATATGATGATACTCGGATTTCAAGTCTAGCTTTGAGAAAAATCTAGAGCCATATAATTCATCCACTATTAGAATCAGATATTTTTATGGAATTGTCACTTTATTTAATGCCCAATAGTCAACACAAATGCGCCATGACCCATCTTTGTTTTTAACCAAAATAATTGGGTTGGAAAATGAACTTGAGCTAGGACGGATAAAACTAGATTGCAACATTTCCTCAACCTACTTTTCAATCTCATTCTTTTGATGATGTGGATATCGATATGGCCGAACATTAACCGGACCACAACCCTCTTGCAATAAAATCACATGATCACTCATTCGTTGTGGTGGAAGCCCTTTCGGTTCTTTAAACACCTTTGAAAATGCAGCTAATAATTGATGCAACTCTCTACTCCTTTGAGTTGATAAGGTGCTTGGTATATTTGTTCCTTGGCACTGCACCTCTGTTGTCCAAAGTAGCCTACCCACTTCCTTCTTGTCTTCTTCTAATAAGCTTTGTAGAGAGGTTGACACTTGATTTGGCTTAGTAAAGCCCCTTAGTGTCACCCCTTGGCCATCCACTTGAAATTGCATAGACATTTTTTGCCAATCCATGGTTGTGGCCCCCAATGTTTGCAACCAAGATACGTCTAAAATTAAATTAATTTCTTCTAACTCCAATATTAAAGCATCTATTGTGATATTAAGGTCCCACAAATCCACTTTCAATCTTGCACAATGACTTGTTGTTGCCACCCTCTGACCATCGCTTAATTTGATACCCATTGCTTTTATGTTTTCCATTGATAGTTCCATGGCCTTAACCAATCTCCTGGAAATGAAATTATTGCTAGCACCAGTGTCAACCAAGATCAAGATTAGAACACCCTTAATCTTACCTCCTAATTTAGTAGTTTTTGGGTACAAGATTTCGCTGTCAAAAGGGCACAACAACTCCAAATTATTACACTCCAATTCAGCATCTGGTATTGTTCCTGCATCATCAGTAGCCATTACCACCCCATCAGAATTTAACTCTTCATCCTCTGCCAAAACCATCACCCTAAGTTGGTGGTCAAGGCATTAGTGTAAGGGATGGAATTTCTTACCACACTTATAACATAATCCTTTCCTCCTTCGTTCCATCAACTCTTGGTTGGATAAATGACAAACACCCCTGGACTTGTTGATTGAGGTTCCTTTTTCTTCGTTTCTCGTTGACCCATTGACGTTGTATCCCCCATTGTTAACACGACGTTCTGGATCCATGTCACTAGCACGAGCCTTCTCAGGTTGGTTATATAGTGAGTATCTTGAATTTGACAAGAATCTTCTTGCAACATTAGGGCTATTGCTATACCCTACTCTTCCTCCATAACTACGACTTACTCCCTTGGATAGGGTATCACCTCCTACAACAACTTTCACATTGCGAGCAATTGTCATCACCATGTTTCTTGTTGTTGGGCCTTGCACCACACCCATTTCTTGATATGCTCTCTTAGTCCATGCATGAAATACCCCAAACATTTTTTTTCAAACAGTCTTAGAACTTGTGCAGTTAGCATCTCAAACTCCTCTATATAATTCTCAATTGATCCTGTTTGTTTTATTTCCACTAACTCTTCATACGGATTCTAGGTTTGCCTTCCGCTGTATCGCAACAAGAGTTCTTCTTTCAAATTTTCCCAGGTTAACGCAGGCTTAGCTTCTAACAGAATTGTGAACCAATGTAGGCAGTTGCCTTCCATACATATTTGGGCTAAAGACACCTTCACCTGTGGGCTAGTTTGTTGCACACTAAAATACGTTTCTGCATAGGTAATCCACCCTCGTGGGTCATTACCATCAAACATCGAAAGTTTCACCTTACGAACAGCCAATCTGAACTCTTCTAATGAATCTCCTTTTAATTGTGAAATACCCACATTTCGATTATCCTATAATTTTGAATCATTCCCAAGTATCGAAGAGCCCTGTTTTTGGTTATGGAAAACAAAGGAACTCCCATCCTCTCCTTGATCATCTTCATTGTAATCTTTTCATAGAAATTTACATAGCATTGCCTTGTGAAAACAAGCTGCCTCCTTTCTTTTCGCCTCCATAACTTGACGCTCAGATGAGTTTTCCCTTTATTCTTTCAACATAACATCTTGCAACTCCTTCACAGTCACTTCCAACGGACCCGGTTTCTTTTCTATCGCTGTTACCCTTGCTTCAACCATCTCCATCTTGGTTGATTGTCTGGTCTCCATTGCACTCTCTCACGTTGGATCCGGCAGGTCAGACCAATTGTTAAAGACTAAGGAAATACTCACGAGAAATATGAAATGTTATTGCTGAAATACAAGAAAATGAAATTAAACGCTAACAGTCCAGAGCCTATGACTCCATAAAAAATCTTCTCTGCCCAAGCTTGCAGCTGAAAATGAAGAATAACTTCCCTCTGTCTCTCCACTCACCCCCCACTTACATAACACCCTCAATCTGAATACCCACTTCCCACTAGTGTAACCGACTTACCACGTTAGCTCCCATTACAAATCTCTATATTTTCCCTTTTTTGTCCTTTCTAGAATAAACCTTCTAAACTCTAGGCCCATGACTTGGCCCATTAACAAGCTGATTATGATATTCCCTAACATCCTCTCACCTCTGATGTTTTGTATGCTCAGAACCACTATTATTATTTTACAAAACACCAGTGGTTATCCCTTCTTTAATCAGTGGACACCATAGTTGAAGTTTTAGCGACAAAAGTCAGATGTGTTGATGTGTTCATTAGACCATGCACAATAACTCCTTTTTCAGTCATGAATGTTGTAACTTTCAATCACTTGCAAACAATCCACAAAAAACCAAACAATCCATCCACCCACCACTCATTCTAAAAGAAAACACTTTTAAAATGACCACACAACCCATTCTTATCGACACCATATACTGAAGTAACAAAAATCATACTTCAACAAAAAATTAAATTGTGAAACCACAAAAAAGTCTTCCTTTTTCATTAAAAACCCCATAAAAGACGAACTTTTATTCCACAACTATAAACCCCAAATGGAAATCATACGTCAACCCAAAACAAAACCTTTAAACGATAAAAAAAAAACTTTATTTTCCATCAAAAACCACAAAAAGACGAACCTTTACTCCAACCATCACACCTTCACAGTGAACAATGAGGCTAAAGTGGAACTGTCAAACCATCACGAGAATAACAACAAAGACAACGAACCAAAAGGACAATAAAGATTGACAACGAAAAAAGAAACGGTCAACAGTCACGATGCGTGAAAAAACAAAAAAGATAAGAAAACGAAAAAGACAAGAAAACATATTGTCTTTACATATTATATTAAAATAATATATATTTGACACCTCAACAGTGTCACATGAAGATAACACTATAACGTTACTCTTATATGTAATGATTTATTGAAAGGTTTTATAATTTCCCATAAAACTAAATATTTTTTTTTTCTATTTATCGAGTCCACAATCATGTCCTAAGGGTACATTTAACCGGACGCTTATATTACCACAACTCAACAAATTTAAAATCTCGTCTTGTTGACTTTTTTTCGTAATTTTTATCATTTTTAATAAGTTTACACCAATATTTTACTTTTCTTAAATTTTCAAATTTTGTGGAACAAATATTTTTATATATTATTTTTAAAGTTCAAGATAACATTAACCATTCTTATAGTTAAATTGTTGTTTTTTTTTATCTTATATATATATATATAAACCTTTTATGTTATATACATAAAACAAGGTTCTGGTGTATTAACTAAACTTAAGCTGCAAATAATAGATAACTTTAACGGCAGCTTACACTTTCCATTGCTTGAAACAATCTCAATAAAAAATACTCATCTTTTTAAAATCAGAAGATAGCAGAAGTAATTTATCAGTATTAGGAGGAAGGTTGGTTCTGTTTCAAGCTGTGTTCATCAAGCCAAGAGATGATGTCACCAAAAACTTCAGTTATTACTTCATCAGGCTCACCCTCCAGAAGAGCATGGTAGGCATCTTCATAAAGCTTAAGCTTCTTATCTGAACAGCTTGCATTCTCATACAAGGCTTTGCTCACTGATGGATCAGTCACAGTGTCTGCCTTTCCATGAAGGATGAACAATGGTAGAGAAACCTGCAATCATAATCAATTACATGTGAAGAATGCATTAATTTAACATTGACAGAATATGGTCCAGATGAAAAAAGTGAAAATTCGGATTTAATCAGTAGTTCTCTAAAAAGAACACTTGATCAAACTAAAAGCACGAGAAACTATTGAATTATGCCAAGTAGATTGGTGTGTTGTAAGAATAACGCACATATATTTATTGCCTTCTTAAAATGTGACTTGTGAGGAAGATCTCTTGAAATATATGAAGTAGAGTGGTGTCTTTAGAAGCCAGAGTAAAAGGGTAGTCTTGAAAGGATCACTATTCACTATTTCTGCATAATCCTCATGACATGACTTACTAATGATTCTCAAACATATAGAAATTTTAAGGGTATTGCCTGACATGTTTTAAGGGTTTTCTAGATCTTGTTTTAGAATTTATAGGCATCAGTTTCAACTGTTTATCTAGTTTTAGATGAAACATATTCCTATACTAGCATCCTTGACTTTGCCGCCTAAGTTTTGTGATCTTTTTGAACCTATGACTTTTACCAAAATTTCTTGCAACCACTTAGTTTAGATAAACCAGAAGATCAGAACATACTTCCTTCAATCGCCGCTCTATTTCTTGAGTAGTTCTAAGCAATTCTACAGCAGTCTGCAAGCGTGGTTTATCCTTGTAAGCAATAACATTGTAAGCAGTCTGCAAAGACATTAGAAACGAGTGAATCTCTTACTAAAACATTACCAAAAACAAATGCATGAAAACAATAGGAGAAAAGTGGAGTCAATAAGAGGCACAGAAGGAAAGATGAATCTTTGTAGTAAGATTAGCTGAGCAAAAGGAGCATTCTGTTGGACTACATCACAAAATACAAACCTGTTCCTTCTTCTTTAAATCTCTGAATGCTGCCTCTGCTAAATCCTTGTTTGGAACCAATTTACGCTTTGGTAAAACATTGGCTAAACCAATCAGGATATTAGTGACCAACTTCGGTGGAACCATGTCATCTGCAATCTACACAGATTTTCTGGTCAAAGGGAGATCAAAGCAAAGAATAGCCAGAACTCCATACATGATAGTGTTTCAAGAAAAATACCTTACACATTGGTGCAACAAGAATGGCACCATCCCATGCCTTAGGTTGTTTCAGGTGTATCTTTAATGCAACAGCTCCACCCATGGACTGTCCAAATAGGAAGCTGGGAAGAGAACGGAACTCTGGATTTTCTGCAACATGAAACAAATCTTTTGAATGAATATAACAGAATCAACATGCAAGTAATGAGAGGATGAGAAAGATAGAGATCAAAGGTTAATGCTGAGTAGTTTGAGAGAAGCAATCACAAAGAATCATACTGATTGATTACAAGATGATGAGTGAGATACAATGGTGTTTAATTTATTAAGAACTTATTATTAGTAACTAACCATCAAAAAACTAACTGATCAGCACCCTACAACAAACCATTTACTCTCCTAATACAATATCTTGGTATTAAATTGTATAACTTGTTTCCAAGAAAAATGGAAATAGATGTAACATTTAGAATTTTTTAAGAATCTTTCCATGTTACAGTTCTATTTTCCAGGTAAAGAAGAATATAGGCAAACACTAACAACAAAGCTAAATGCCTTTTTCTGAACACATAATCACATTTATGGGTGAACAGCTGTGGTATTTCCTTTATCCGAAACACAACTCATAGCTTATCAACTCATCATGCGAAGAGCTCACCAATAATTCCCTGAAAGTCTATTTGCAGCACATCTATTTGACAGATTCACTTTAGCTACTGCCTTGGTTAGAATATATATGCAAAAGTGAGATGAAAAACTACAACGTGAAGAATTCCATTTTATAAAGCTCAATAATTTCTATTTTCAATAGGTGTGGAACTCATCACCCTCCCACAAGCGTCAAAATAAACAAATAAAGAATTTGTTATTCCCCTTAACTTCCAAGTTTTTAAATAAAAACAATCCTTGAGAGCACTCAAAAAAATTTTTGCTTTGGCCCTTTGATGTCTAATTCTAGTCCTCTCCTGCTCAATACCATTGGAAGACAGCTCATTAATTTAATGTTATATTTTCTGATATATTCTTCATATTTTGAGCATTGGTTAATAGTATAGACTACTCAGAAGGAATGGATCAAATACTTCATACAAAAGTAAATACTAATTCAAGATCCCTTAACTCTGTCCATATACAAAGTAAGCATAATCAAAAACCACCAGGACGCAACATACTATTGAAGAATTTCATGACTTGGGAGTTGATGGGAGTATAGTAGGTACCTTTGATTTTAGAGTAATGCTCAATAACATCATCAACAAGTCCATCAAAACTGGGAATAAAGCAATGAAGACCTTCTGAAAGACCAAATCCCGGATAATCCATGGCAAAAACTGCATATCCAGATGATGCCAGTTTTCTAGCAATTCCTGCAAAAAGTCCATGATACCATTGAGTTGCTAATCCTCAAGATGACTGAATTTAGTTAGTTATAGCTACAAAGTCGAAGTACCAGCTACATGCCTTCAAAGAAAAACGAGCAAGTGTCTCCATAACCATGACAGTAAAACACTGCTGCTTTGGGCTTAGATGCTTCAGGAAGCCAACTTTTGCAGAAGATTTCTAGTCCCTTTGAGTTCTTCTCATATGACTGTTGCATAGCACACAAATTAAGTGATCATCATATGTCAATAGCAAAACAGGACAATAGTTGGCATTGATGATGATTCACATAAATAGTTAGCAAATCATTACTTTTCTTAGTAACTGCTCAGAAGAAACACAACTTGCATGAAAGCGTTTAAGACTAAATTTTTCACTAACCTCTTCCATTTTTATTCCATCACATGGAGTCTGAAAAACAGCAAACAAAGAATCGATGTTAACATTTAAAGTAAATCAAATTGTACAGAATTAAAGTGATATAAAACATCGGTTAAAACAATCCTTGCACCCCCAAAAAATTATCCCTGCACCAAAAACGTTAATACCAAAAGCCAAGACTAATTGATGGGTTTGAAACAGAATGGAGAAAAAAAAAATGTACAGATCCAATTGCATATGGCAGTGTCTGATGCAAAATTGAGTAAGAAAGAACGTTTAAGGAACATTAACTACTCAAGAAATTCACTTAACTATCTTAATTGTTGTGAATCCCAACATGTTCTTGAGAAAAATCTCTCTATAACACAGTTTATATTGGGTGATGTCACACATTTACACTATAAATTGGAGCCATTTTGCACCAGTACATGCTCACAAGTCACAACAAATCAAAAACTTAGAAAAACAAAAAGATAGCTTCAATATTCCACTCACCGTGCTCATGTAAGAATTGTTCCTATTATTATTTCAGAAAATTTAAACTTTTGATTAAGTGGGGAAATGACCATTATATTTATACAAGAATGACATTAGAAATTTACATTTTTATACCCTAAATTATTGAATAGCATAGTCAAATAATATTATACTCAAAAGTGTTTGAATTTTGAAAGGGTACCCACCTAACACTTTTCCTCTTGTAACTATCCTATTGTAGTTGTATTGAAGGCTGACCCCGTTGCATTTAAGTACAGAGTTCCCAATTCTACTACATTTAATAGCTACAGTAGAAACCCCCATGCCCCTTGTGACAAATTAGAATTAAAGTGTTCATGACTCATCTCTTTTCATCAATAAGTTAAATTAAAGTGTTTAAATTTTAAAAATTAGCCTCAGGTAATTCATCCAAAACAAAATTCATCCATATAATCAAGTTTAACAGAATATATATTAAAAAATCTCCCTTTTTTGCTTTAAAAAATTAGGGTAAACTATCTCAGTACCAAAAATTAGGGCAATAGAATATAACAAACAAACCCTCTCTACCCATTACCAAAATGAAGCTAAAGTCAGAACACTGTCTTCCTCTCTCCAACAGATTTGCCACTGCAAACCAGAAATCTCAAAGTCAAAGTTTCAAACCATGTAACCATGTTGAACCGGTTCAACAACCATGTACTCCACCAATTAATATCCTCAGCATTAAAGAATGAGAGAATTAAGAAAAAATAAAGGCCAAAACCAAATATTTTGCAGGTCCCTCAAAATCAAATAGCAAAAAGTTCACTCATAAGACAAAACCAGACATATTCGAAACAAAAAAATGGTATAGAATTACTCAATTTCACAAACAACACCAAAACAAAAGAAACAAAACAAAAACCAAACCAAACCTTAAACAATATGTGATCAATTCCAAGCTGAATATCCTTGAAGGCCTCACGTGCACGCCTTCTAGCATCCACTTCATCCATATTTGCATCCAAAATCTTCTTCAAATCTTTATCAACACCTGATAACACCATTGATCTTGACACCCTTATCACCTTTCTTCTATTATTCCTCTTCCTCTGCACACTTGCTCTGAATTCTGCACCACCCCAAACACTTTGATTCAACCTTATCTATGTACCCAGAAACATAAATCATAGGAAACAGATTCTGACACAGCCCTTTAAAAAAATACTTATGTAGATATTAAAATAACACTTGGTAATTGGAATAGAATATTGAAAAGAATAACTTTCTTTTTTCTTTTTTCAGTTTTACTAGTTTTTATGCAAATGTCAACCATTCAAAGGGTGGCACCGGGAAAGCTCTGGGGGTGTGTGATGCACTATTGATTTAATCATTATTTTATTGGAAACGACATGAATGGGATCCGCAAAGTAAGGAATATCTGACTCTGGAAAAAAGATAAGATATGTGGTGAAGAAACTAATAATATTTAATAAACAACTAAATTTTAAAAATAAATAAATAAATAAAGGAAGATTTGAATAAAAATACTATTGTTTTGTTTTGGATTTTAATTTTCTTAATACAAAAGTTGATTACAACTTGAATCTGGAAATTTTTCCTTTTTGAGGTAATCCAGCTTTGTAAAATAGCTAAATTTCATTACTATAGAATTTGATAATTGATCATCTTCTTCCAGGAGGTTTCTCTTTTAATTATGTAGTTTATTTTAAGAGATCTATTCTAATAATACCAATTCAACTGAAGAGTTTTTATTATGAAAGGTGGAGTTTGACTAAGATTAAAGAAGAAATCTTTAAAAAAAGTAAAGAGAAGAAAAATAGTGTTCTTTCTTTATTTTCACTGGTTTTCTTATTCTGGAAGCAAGAATTTGACCAAAGATACAAAATTATTTTGGATTTTTTGTTCATTTACATGATTTTGAATTGGATACGGAATGTTTAACGTCTGAAACCTACCTTGCATTGAAATGTCTATCGAAAAAGAGAGAGAAAGAAGATGGTGGACAATTGACTTTCTTTTATATAATCTATAGAATTTAAATGACTATTTTTTTCATTAATACTAAATGATTTTTAAGTCATGTGTTAACATCTTTCCATAGTTTAAAAATCATTCAAAATGTGCTTATAAATTTTTTAATATATTCAGTTATTGATAAAGAAATTTATATTTATTAAATATTTTCTTCAATTACTTGAGAATATATTAATGTACTAGAGAGAATATAGTATTCTTTTAGAGATGACATGGATCCAACCCGTCAGTTAGTCAATATTTTAATTTAGTTGTCATAAGTCATTATAAAAATCTAATATATACTATTGAAGTGATATAACAACAATAATGCTTTTAAAAATAAGATAAGAGAATAATTAATTATTATTATTTTTTATTAGCTTAGACAATTATTTTTTATTATGTTTCTTTACTTATAAAAAAATTAACTTTAATATGTTTATTATATATTTTAGTAAATGATATTATATTTATTTAGATTTTATTATCAATAATAACTTATGAAATGTAACAAAAATATAAAATATTAAAATAAACTGTAACATTTATGTGTACATCTTTTGCTAACATGTCTCCTTATGATGTGGCTTGATGCACAAATCTGTATGAATCATTATGCTAGACAGATCAATAAAATTAATTAAATTAATTTTTATGTGGTCAGTCAATTTAGAGGGATAGCTAGACCAGAACTAGCTGAACCAACTAAATTGTCATTCCTAATTACAGTTTAAGTAAATTAATTACAAATTAATTACAAATTAATGATTTTTAAATTATAGATGGAAGTTTGTAATTTGGTTAACCAACTGTTTAATATTTATATATATATATATATATATATATATATATATATATATATATATATATATATATATATATATATATATATGTATGTATGTATAAAACATTAGCCTGATTAAAATTATTTTATTATATAACTATAAGGGTTAATAAAAATTAAAAATATTTTATAACTACTTTTATATACATATATTATCATTTATATATTATATATCATTATCATTATAAAAATGATATATTTTAGTAACTACTTTTCTTTATTTTTAATTTTTAATGAATAAAACTTTTATTTAATAAAATAAATAATTAAAAATTATTTCTGTCTGCTAAAAAATAAATAACAAAATTTTGGATCTCAATTTTCTCAGTACGAAATTTGATGACTTGAATCTATGAATTTTTCCTTCTTTTGGGTAATCCGAATTTGTAAAATAACTAAATATCATCACTAGAATTTGATGATCATCATCTTCATAGAGGTTTCTCTTTCAATCATGATGTAGTTTATTTTAGAGATCTATTCTAATACCAATTCAACAGAAGAATCTTTTATTATCAAAGGTCGAATTTGACTACAATTAAATAAAATCTTTAAAAAAAGTAAAGAGAAGAAAAATAACTTTTTTTTTATTGGTTCTTATTGTGGAAGCAAGAATTTGATCAAAGTTATAAAATAATTTTGGGTTGTTTGTTTATATATATATATATATATATATATATATATGAATTTTATGATTTTGAATTGGATACGAAATGATAAGGTTTGAAGTGGTGCTTCCAAACTTCTGTTGAAAAGACAAAGAAAGAAGACAGTGGTGGACAGTTGACATAGCCTACAGGATTTAAATTTAAATGACATTTTTTTTTAATTAATACCAATTGATTTTTGGTCTTGTGTTAACATCCTTCTGTAACTTAAAAGTCATTCAAAATCTGCTTATAAATATTTTGTAATGTATTCAGTTATTGATAAAGAAATTTATATTTATTAAATATTTTTCTTCAGTGAGAATATATTAATATAATAAAGAGAATATAGTATTATTTTAAGGGATGACAAGGGTCTGAGGCATCAGTTGGTCAATATTTTAATTAATTTATTTATGCACTTAAAGTTTATCCGTAACATCATCTATAATCTTTGAATGTCAATGACAGAGTAAGGCAGATTATATTGCATAACGTATAATAAAAATCTAGTATATTTTAATATTATTAAAATAAAATAACAAGAATAATATGATTAATTACTAATAGTTTTGTAGTAGTTTACATCATCATATTCTGTATGTTTCTCTGTGCATATAAAATTTAACTTTTATATCCTTATTTATTTTTTTAGTAGTTAATAATAGGTGAACAAGCTATATTGTCATCTCTATATTAGTTTAATTTAAAACTATTTTACTGTTCTCTTATAATACAAATTAAGTACAATTCAGGTAAAGTGATTAATAATTAATTATAAATTAATGATTTTTAATAGGAATCCAAGTTTAGAACTACTTTTTCTTAAAATATAATAATTTAAATATTGATTACGCAACATTTTAATATTTGTTATATAAAAAATTAGCCAGATTAAAAATATTTTATTATATAATTATAAGGGTTAATAAAAATTAAAAATATTTTATAACTATTTTTATATACATATATTATCATTTATATATTATATATCATTATCATTATAAAAAGGATATATTTTGGTAACTACTTTTTTTTATCTTTTAATTATACATTTTATTTTTTAATGAATAAAAATGACTTTTATTTAATAAAATAAATAATTAAAAAGTCTTTCTATCTACTAAAAAAGAATTACATAATTTATCTCGTTCAAACAAATCACCACATATTCGTTAAAATAAAATTATATATATTTCTAAATTCTATTATTTTTGCAATTTAATATCATTCTCACATGGTTATATGTAATAAAAGTGCTTATAAGTTCATGTTTTTATTAGTTTTTTATTATAATTTTACTTCTTATTTTAAATTAAAATTATAAACAATCTCATTATATAATTTTAACATTATAAAATTTAATAATTAACTTTTATATTTTTTTAATGTACACAACATTTTTTAAATTTAATTTAAATTTTAGGAATATTTTTTAATTAATTCATTTTTTATAATTTTATTAAATTTTAAATTATTGTTGTTAATATAAAAAAAGATAAACATGTAATTGTGTGTCCGTGTGTATTTTCACTAGTAGTATTACAAAAATACTTAAATTATGCATCATGGTTTACGTTTTGGATGTTATAGTCTACTAGTATTTTTATTAATAAAATAAATTTTTAATTTATATAATTAAATTTTACAATAATAAACTATGGTGTAATTAAATTTTATAATAGATAAATAATTTTAAGATATAAAAAATTTTATAATGATATATTATTATTTTTAGTTATTGATAATTTCTTTAAAAAATATTAAATTTATGCAAAAACTAAATATTAAAAATGATAAATTAAGAAAAATATCTAAAGGTTTTTCTTTTTTAACAAATTATTCATGTTATTTTATAAATTTTGATATCTCAATTAGATTAATAGTCCAAAACCCACTAATTATCTGTTATTACGAAAAAAATATCATTAAAGAAAAATAAAAAGTATATAAAACCACATCAAAATTATGCAAAAATTTTAATTTCTTTGTTGAAGAAATTGGAAATGATGATTATGTTATTGACATTCTTTATATACATATGAAAAAAAAGAAATACAAAAAGAATAAAAAAGCTAGCAAACAAAGTTAGAAAACAAGAAATTGTCACTCTCTAAATATACTTCAGTTGACTTTGTTTATTGTAAGGTAGGAAGAATTTTCCTCAACTCACTCAATTTTTAAAGAAAAAGAAGTTACGGAAACAAATTCTTAATTTAGGTAATAAGTAAAAGAGGAGTAACTCTCTACACACATAAGAATTGAGGATACAAGCTTACAAAGGACAAATTTTAGAAATTATAAATGGTAAGAAATAAAAGTACAAAAGAATAAATAAGTTAAAACAAAGAGAATGATTATTAAGACAAACACTTTCAAAATTTAAGAGTTTATGATAAAACAAAAAATTCACTTAAATTCATTATGAAAACTTAGAAGTAAATTTTACTAAAACAATGAAGATCAATACATCCTCAATAATTAAATTTGAATTTATCATACTTCAAAGAATAAAAAAGGAATTTATACTAAGTTTGGAACAATATTTCCAATATTTTTAAAGTCTAAATTTTTTCTTTGATTTTCAATCAAAGATGATGATTCTTCAAATTTGAACTTCTATATATATATATATATATATATATATATATATATATATATATATATATATATATATATATATATATTAACCATTTAAAAGAGAAGTTTAGAAACATGGATTAAAAACTAATAAATATAAATTGTATAATAAAGTGTCAAGTAAAGGAACATAGACACACTAGAGGTAATTGAAAACTAGAAAACAACAACATTACTATATCATGCAAAAGTTTTAAAGTATACCAACTTTATTCCAAATTTTATGAATTCAAACAAACATGAATTAGCTATATAACTAGTGACAAAAAAATCAACAATGATCGTATACATAGAAAATCAAAATAGAATGAGAAACAAAAATTACGACGAAATTAATAGTAAAAAATAATTAGCAATGTATTTTCAAAAATGTTTACAGATTTTCAAACATCATATGCATTTGATGTCAACATTGCTTAAAAATCACATGTTATTGTTTGAAATTATACAACATAGATTTAGCTTGTAGACTGTCTCATAAGAAGAATTATTAGTTGTTTATGATGTTTATGGAATTCAAGGGAAGGAAAACCTCTATAATGCTCGCCATTAGACATTAATTTAATTCGACAGAGTAGGCAAATGCAAAGGATTGTATTAAAGAGTGGGAAGTAAGAAAATAACAAAAATAATCATACACGTGATGAAATTGAAAGGATAAAATAATTAAAACAATGAGAAACAAATAAAGAAGAAAATGGAAGAATATAACTTACCTGGATGGAGAGGTGGTTGTCATGCCACTTTGAAAGATTCCCAAGATGAATGATGATGAAATTCCCACTTGAATCAATGATACAAGATAAGACTCATGGAAAGAAAACTCTTTCTCTAAAATTTTTTCTAAAGTAACACCTCTTTTGAATAAAAGTCAATGTGAAGATACAAAGTATAAAATATCCTATTCATAGATCTAGTTTGCTTTTCTAGACCATGTGTTTATATCTAGTTTGCTTTTCACATTTAATACGCGTTATAAGTGAAATTTACCTTTGTTAAAGCAAACTTCAACAAACCCTATATTTGAATTTTTTTTTGAATTTGATTATGTTCTTAACAATAAAGTATAAAACATTATTTTATATGCATTAAATATGGAGAGATACAAATGTTTCATCTATCTAGATAGACAAATAACATTTTTGTTCATACAACTTTGTTTGTAAGTTTTTTCTTAGACAGACCATAAGTACATGTAGTTAAAAGCCTTTCATGACACATGTCAAAATATTTATAAATATTTATTCTATCTTTGTAGAGAATGTTTTCCTCTTCATTTATTACAAAAGGATCTATCAATTAAGTGTTTGTATCAAAGATCTTTTGAAGAACGCACCTAACTTTGTTCCACACAAACAACTTTTCTGAAATGACGAAATGTCAATGTTACAAAGATAGTCCACCTGGATAGGTCCTTTGCTTTACTCAAGTTTGGAAAAAGCTATTTGATGTAGGCTTGACAAGTCATGTCATGTATAAGACTTATGTAAAGAAGATATATGCATTTAATGTTGCATGACGAGCATTTAGTACATTTTCAAGCTTGAACATAGATAAAGGATAAACGAGAAAGGGAACTCTGTTAGACCTCACAATGACTCCAAAAGCATTTCCAACATTTTTTTTCTCAAAATCTATATATAGAATATCTCTTTGATGAAGAAAGGTTGATGACAATCACAACTAATTTAGAAATCCCCAAGCCCTAATTTTTGAGTAAGAACATTGTTGTGTTCATTAGCAACCTAAAAGAGTATTCAAAATCATATATGCATCTTAAGCCACTATCCTCTTTTGCTTAGGAAACCTATGATAATTTATATCACATTCTTCATGAAAACAAAGTGTTTACCCGAGAGTGGTCAAGTCCAAAGAATACTCGGGTTTTGGCCAAGAGTGGGTACTTGTTCAAATAATACTTAGTGTTTACCTAAGAGTAACTGTGTCCCATATAATGCTCTGTCTTAGTAGGAAGTGGTTGCGGTCTAAATAATACTTTATGTTTAGTCAAGAGTGGCTAGGGTCCAAACATTTCTCATTTTCTATATTGAAACAATAGTTTGTTAGTGGAACTTGATCATGTTGATCAAGAAGTAGACATAATCTAGGTTTTTAGACAAACCCATATAAAAACACCTACGTAAATCTCTCTCTATCCTTATCTCTTTGAATTGCATATTATTAATTTGCAACTAAACAAATAAAGAGAATTTTTCAAAAACAAGTTTCATAACGTGTTTTTATAGTGTGTTTATCAACTTGAAGTTGCGCTTGAAGATATTCATCAAACACTACTCCTACGAAAAATTTCTTAATAGTGCATCTGGTTAAAACTTCGTTTGATGATTAGTACCAGACACTGATTTGCAAAACTTTTAAAAGTTTTGAATACATAATTTAACCATATATTCTGATGCAATTCTAGTTTCAATGTGCTTCTTCTTGGAGATTTGATGTTTTGAACAAAAATTTGAGTAGATGTTTGTAGGGGATTGAAGTGCTTAAGATGGAATTTGGATTGAATTAGGTGTGAGGTTAGGGAAACACACCTAGGAGAGAGCAAGAGCAAGTTTAGAAAAGAGACTACTCTAAGGAGAGATTTTGAACAAGAATCAAGAGGCAAAAATTGGCCAGCATTGCATTACTTATTCAAATCTAAATTTTCAATTACACAAGCTTCTTGTTTATAGACTAAAAGGTGACTTGTCTTGCAAGTTTCTAAAATACTCTCCAATAGAGCTTGACAAGTGGCAAGTCATGAGTGTCATGTGGCAAAGGTAGCTTGATTCCCAAGCTTAAAATACTCTCTAATGAGAGGTGAACAAGAGGAAAAAGAAGCTAGCAGAAGAAGCTCCCATGTGGCACGTGGGGCCTTCTTGGACTCATTTTTCTTAGGTGACACTTTCTTAGTGTCTTCTTTCAAAGTGGTTCTCCACTTTTTCTTATGGGCTTTAAGGTCCAAGATCCTATTCTACTTGGCCCGAAATATAAGGTCTAAAATTCTATTTTACCTGGATGAATTCTTCCTCCACCCCCATATACTTGTCTTGCACCTCCATACTACACATTAATGTAAAATTACACTAAAACTACCCTCCACCCCCTTCACCCCTTAAGTTGATGTCTGGCTCATCCCTTCACCTCCATTACTGTCCGATTGATGCTCCCCCTGTCCGTTTGAAGCTCCGTCGTGGCTGTTAGTTCAGATCCGTCATCTTCCATTTAAGCACTCCGTCTCCTACATCACCTTCTCCGATCTGTGGAAGTTGCGTGGGAGGTGTCTGCTGATCTGCGTGGGTTTAGGGAGGAAGAGCATCGGTTTTGCCCAAATCTTCAATTAAAGGTTCAAAAAAGTCGTAGGTAAGCAATTATTGATGTTTATGAGCAGTTTGTGACTGGTATTGTAGATTAGAGTAGTTAATTTGTTGATTGGGTGGTTGTCGACAATGAATCTCGTCAGAGAAGATGAAATGCATATAAATCAGATGACCCTCATCCGATTTACATTTTTATTTGAAATTATAAATTGGATGACACCGCATCCGGTTTATATTTTGAAAAATTCTATAAACCGGATGAGGTGCCATCCGATTTACATTTGCAAATAAAAATGTAAGCCGGATGACACCTCATTCGGTTTATAGAATTTTTCAAAATGTAAACTGGATGAGGTGCCATCCGTTTTACATTTTCATTTGCAAATTTAAACCATATGACACCTCACTTGGTTTACATATTTTTTAAAAAACATAAATTGGATGAGACGCCATCGGTTTTAGTGGTTTTAATTTTTTTAAATTAATATTAACTTGGGAACTATGACACATATGGTAAGGACCAGAGGACGTGGTTCCCATCCTGAAGGCCGGATAAGGCCTACAACATCCGTTCGAATCATGGTGCTTCATCTAGTGCTCCTCCTGTTGGTGGTGTTGATGCTCCTGTTGGTGGTGCTGATGTTGGTGAGGTTATAGGTTTACAAAAACTTTAAAAAATTGTAAACCGGACGCCACCCCATCCGGATTACAAAAGTTTTCGATGTTTGCAAATCGGATGGCCAGTGGGTGGACCTCATCCGGTTTGCAAATTTGTAAACCAAATGATGTAAACCGGGTATACCTCATCCGATTTACAAATTTGCAAACCAGATGATGTCCACCCACTGGCCATCCAGTTTGCAGACACCCAAAACTTTTGTAAATCGGATGAAGGGTGGTCCGGTTTTCAAAATACAAACCGGATTCTACCCTCCATTTTTTTATCTGGTTTGCAATTTATAAATCGGACCTCCCTCCATCCGGTTTACATTTTCTAAAATTTTTAAACCGGATGGCTTCATACGGGTGACCTATCAGAACGTCCACAGTTCACAAAAATAAAAAACTTTACCTCGCTGTCGTTCCTCGCCGCCAATCAACACTCCCCTCAAGTCGAAAAACCTTTCTTACCTTTTAATCACCCTCTAAACCTTCAAAAACGCCACCATCGATGATGTATTTGAGAGAAAACGTTGTGCTTCATTGTGGGAGGTGGAGGAATGCACTGTGCGTTTTCTATTTCAGACAAAGCAATGCCCTTTTTGGTTATTTCCACAGGGCAATTTTGGATTTTGAAAAATTATGGAGGTGTAGGACCAGTATTTGGGGGTGGAGCAAGAATTCGTCTTTTACTTGGCCCAAAATTCAAGGCCCAAAATAATTCTACATTACTCCACAATTTTTACAACTAAAGATCGACAAATTCTTCCTGCACCCCCATACCCTCTTCTTGCACCCCCATATAATTTTTTTATTCCATAACCGCCCTTCATGAAAGTACATAAATACCCCTATCTTAATAAAACCCCTCCCCTTCCCAACCGGATGACCAGGCCATCCGGTTTGTATTTTTTTTGAAAATGAGAACCGGATGCACCTCCCATCTGGTTCACAATTTCAAGAAACTATAAACCGGATGGTTTGGTCATCCGGTATTTATGTAATTTCATGAAGGGCAGTCATGGAATAAAAAAATTATATGGGGGTGCAGGAAGAGGGTATGGGGGTGGAGGAAGAATTTGTCCTAAAGATCTTATAATCTTGAAGCTTTATAATCTCTAGAGTGATCTTCTCTAAGTTTGTTTTGAGCCCAAACAAACTCAATTAGGCCCAAACATCTTATAAACTCCTTATCAAGGCTCTAACTCAATAACCTCTTTATTTTTATCAACAGTCTTAAAAGACAGGTTTGCATCATATTTTTGTATACTTTTCCTATTTTCACAACCTCCCGTATGTGTGTCTTCTTTTCTTCTTCTGAGGAGTCGGCCGTGTAGTTTTGTGGACTAAAATAAATAGTCCAAATGGCTCTTCCTTTTTATTTTTTTACTATTTATACCATTTAGCTTTATTAGATTTAATTGGTCCAAATACAACAATTGCTATTTGCACCAATTTTTTAATTAAACAAAAATTACAACTAAAAGCAAATCTTAATTAGAAGCAAAGTAAATTGTATTTACCACAAGTAAAACTAATTAAGATTTGTCTCATACACGTACTCATGAGATAACATAGTCAGCTAACACTTCTTGTATTCATTTTTTTGTATTTCAATCATGACTAGTATCTTTATCAAGAGGCTTGATCTTTGGTCATGTTTTTATCTAATACTTGTTCCACACAAGGTAAAATATGTTAGAACATCTAAAACTGTTTTTTCTTTTTTTTGTCATGATCAAAATATGGACGTTAAAAGAAAGAACTTCAGGGATTAAAATCTTAGTTTTACAGAGCTTAACTTGGGCAAATTATATTCATCAAATAAAACGGAAACCATGGACTAAGCTTATGGCTTTTCTATTTATGTCTCTTGGTATCTTTTGGGTAACTGAATAGGAAACAATGGACTAAATTGATGAGTTTAATTTACCTTAACTCACCTTTATTATCTTTTTTGATTATTAATGTAAGTTATGGATAGGTAGCATCCAATGGTGATGGTGTTTAGTATTATTATTTTTTTTTTGCAGTAATTTGCCTCAAAGTCACTTTTATTGCCTTCTTTGATGATTAATCTAAGTTGATGGATTGAAGCTTGATTTGTTTCTATGTTCGTTCAACAAAATTCAGATATTGAAGATGAAAGCATACTAAAGAAAAAGTTGACGTTAGCCCTTTCTTAAAGCACGCCAGAAAGAAACACAAAGATTCCACTAAAATCTTTAAACCCGAAGGTTGGTGACAAAAAACTTGAGGAGGAATTTTATTAAAAAAGCAAAAGAAAAGTTTCTATCCTAAACTTTGGCAATTAAAATATTACTAGTAGAATGTGAGAAGAGGTGAATGGCATAGTTTAGGTTAAACACTAGTAACACATCATAGACCTATTTTGAATCTTTGATAGAAGATAATACTTCATTTCAAAACACAAAAATGAACAAGTGCATTTAAAGAAGAAAGGTAAAATTGTATTTCCTATATCAGTGTTAAACTGAGAAACACTTACATACACCTTAACTTTACAAGTTTACATCGTACTGCATGTTCCTGAGAAAGATATCAGAAAATAGAATGAATGGAAATAAAAGTTGAAAAAAGATAAATCACAAAACCATTGCCAGAGCCTCTCAAAGCCAACCAATTCAACCAATAAAGAAGAAGTCAAATTAAAGGAAGCAATATTTCCACAACACCAACATTCAAAACTGTCTGTGGAGTCCTGAAACTGTCTTTCCCATCACCTTGTTACTCCTTCCTCCACCTCTACCTTCACCATTGATGGCAGTGGCTGCAGCAGAAGACAAACCCTTAAGTTCATCAATGCAGGCATAGCTCTTCCGAGCCATCACACTACCACCACCACCTTTCTTCTTCTCCCCTCCACTCACTGACTTGCTCCCCCTTGAACTCAACACCACCCCATTGTTGCTCTTGCTTGGTGGTGGTGTCATTGAAGGCAAAGTGTTCACAGGCTTCCTATTCTCTTTCCTTAATGCAGAAGAAAAATCTGGCACTGACTGAGCAACAGAAAAGGACCCTTTTGAGTGTCTCTCACAAGCTTGAAACTTGACCTGTTTCTTCCTTGGTGGTGTTGCAGGTTTTATAGTTGGTTCCGATACCTTAGCCTCTTGTTGCTGGTCTTGCATCAAACACTTCATGTGCAACCTGGATTTTCGTAACTCGGCATATGCAGTGTAGTTGGGTCCTCTCTCCAATACGAAACTGTCCACTGAGGTGAGTCTGAGAGGAAAAGGGTTGTCAGAATTGGAATTCTGGTTGAGGATCAGTGATATGGGATCAAGGGCATGCAAGAGAGGCTCAAGATTGGGGTTTGGTTGATGGGTTTGAGGCAGTGAGATGTTGCTGTTTGTGTTTGTGTCAGCCATGATTAGTGATAAGAATATTTGAAGAATTTGAAGGTTTCGGCAGTGTCTTTTCTTTTGTATCTGTGGCTGATTGAGTAATCAACAGTTTAATACAGCTTATTCTTGAGATTCTTTGCCTTTCATCAATGTAGAACTTCGCAAAGTAAAAAGGTTTAATTTAGCAACGGTCTAAATCTTAGGTGGAAGTGGGTAGTATGAGAAAAAAGAGTAACTTTGTTACTTTGATTTTGCTATTGTAATGATGGGTTACTAACGTTCAACTTGGGTGTGGACCTTGTTGAAGAATCTAGAAGTCTTTGGACATCTTGGATTATATATTAAACTTTAAATAATTAGTTATCAAAGGTTAAGTTATACCTCTTTTCTACTACTTAGTAATTCTGTATTTGTTTATATTATATGTGTATTCATCTTTTTAGATATTGGTTATGTTTTTTTTTAGATGTCCTTAGTATTCTGATTTTTATTTATTTAATAGAGTGTCTTTATGAATAGATTAATGTATTGATAATTGTGGTATTTATTTTTAGATAGGATATATTATATAAAGATTGGAACACTTCTTAAATATTCTTTTTATTTTATTCATTATTTATTATTAAAAAAATTAAGTTATAGGTTGTTTTGCACCATATGTCTTGATTTTAAAGTATGTTGTGATTTTTATTTTGTTACATTGAATGAATTGGTCTGAGATGAAGACGGCCACAGTAGGTTGTGTGTGCCATTGGCTGGAAAGTAGAGAGCGTGTTGAATATGTATGAATAGTGAGTCAATTGAGATTCTTAGCATGTTGAAAACTATGTTCGATACTATTGAATGTGTCAGCTATGTATAAAAAAATTGTGAGTCTTTTTCAATATTATATACATAGGTGATGATTTATGTGAAAAAGAAGAGTGCCTATTTAACTTTACACTTATTGTCCATCCAAAGAAAAGAATTTGTCATCTATTAAATAGTAACCTCAACTACAAGAGTTATTTCTTCCTCCACCATGTCTTATCTAAAGATTTTTTTGGATTTTATAATTTGGAAAGTTTTTTAATAGTGCAATTCGAGAATGAAAACTGTTTTCTAAATTAAGTAATTTATAAAAGTTTTTTACTACACAATCTAAATTCGAATGTTAATTTTAGTTTTTGAATTGTGAAATTCAAAAGTGATAAGATTCTTCTCCCTTCCACTCTCACCTATCCTTTTCTGGATTGATATGTCTTTTATTATCTTTTTCCAAGTATGTGATAAAGTATACAACATATAAATACTATTCAACAATACACAATTGTATTCCCTTCTTTAACCACAAATCTTTTTAGTTGTATTCTTTTCTACCTTCATTTGCTTCTTTAATTTCTCACTTTACCATCAAGTCTAAAAAATAGATTTTAGATTTTAGACATAAATAACAAAATGAAAGAAAAATAAAATATTAAATATTAGAAAAAACAGACAATAATTAGAAACACAGCTGACGAGATATTATCTAGTTGAATGCCAAATGAGAACAAAGCTAGAGAATAAAGGCCCGTACTATATAATTTGGAAGCGGTTTTTCGCTTTTAGAATGCATAATATGAAAGTCTAAGATGACTTCCAAATGATGAAATCCAAAAGTATCTTTTAAGAAAAAAATATCAACTTTTAGATTTAGATTGTATAATTCATAAGTTAAAAATTTCGGATTGTGCAATTTAAAAGTTAAAATTGACTTTCAAGTTATGTAATGTAAAAGTTTTTTTAGATTGTACAATTTATAAGTCAAAATTATCTTTTAAATTGTATAATCGGGAAAGTTTCTAAATTGAAAAATTCAAATAAAAAATAAACTTTAAACCATAATAATAAAGTGAAAATTTTCATATATATGGTGGTGTAGGAAAAAAATATCCCACACCAAGATGTTTATAACTTATAACATAATGTTCCTTAACTTATCAATGGAGAACGGTAGAGTTTAAGGTAGATAATTTTCTTAAACTATATTTCCATGCTCTTATTAATCTTTAAAATTAAAAAAAAAATATTTTAGAGGATATGAATATAAAACTTCTAGAAGAAAAACTAATATCAATTGTGATTTTGTCTTTATAACAGGATCAAATTGTTAGAAGGAAACAAATATTAATTATTTGATTTTGTCTTTACTACAAAATAAAATTATCATTAATTTTGTTTATTTTGTGTTTTAAGACAGTATCACATTGTAATATTTTTATTTATTTATTTTCTTTAGCTATACCTAAAATGGGTACATTATTTGTATATATTCAACCATTTTCTTTTGATCAAAATATAGAAAAAACAGAGAGAATATTTTCATTCTCATATCCTTTGTTCATTTTTGTTTATTTCTCTATCAGAGCCGATGATTCGTTGTCGTAACCGGCTCAGACGAGTACAGTTGGATCCCTGTATCAAAAGTCTTCCTGGCGGAGGTTTCAGGCAAGCGTGTTCCGTTTAAGTGTGTAAAGGGCGGTACCAGCTCAGATGAGTACAGTTGGATCCCTGTATTGAAAGTCTTCTTGGCAGAGACTTCAGGCAAGCATGTCACAAGTGAGGATCGTTTATGAGTGTGGTACTCATGTTTGAAAATGCTTCCGCTCGAGTGGTAGTGTATCAATGTGGAAGAGGGACTCTCACTTGAGGAGGAGATTGTTAGGTATCCAAGTGTGAGTTTAAGTCCCACATCGAATAAAAATGAGAAAGTTGAGCAACATATAAGAAAGAAGACCCACAAACCTAATGCCTTAAGGTTTTGGGTTGAAGGTAATGTCATTTCCTTATGTGGGTTGGCTCTTGTCGCATTCTTGTTTGGTCTCCATAGTGTTTCTTCCTCAATTTTCCCAAATACCAGTGTTAGACATCTCACATTGACTAGAGATAAGGCCTTTTAATAGTTTATAAGTGAGTGCAGACTTTACCTTACAAGCCGATTTTCTAAGGTTGCGTTAGGCTTAAAGTCCACTTCTTGATATGGTATCAGAATCTTACCGTGAGGGGAGTGTTGGAGATTCCACATCGACCAGAGATGAGACCTTTCAATAGTTTATAAGTGAATGCAAACCTCACCTTACAAGCCGGTTTTGTAAGGTTGAATTAGACTTAAAGTCCACTTCTTGATAAAATCTTAGAATATTTTTAATTTAATTTTGAGTCCCTAAAATTATTTTTTTTATGTTAATCTTTAGCAATAAAAAATAATAAAAATACATTTAAGGTAAAAATAAAATAAAAAACAAAAATTTGAATGAAATATTAAACAATTTCAAAGAAACAATTTTAGAACCTGCCTTATCATTTATCTTAGAAATCTTTCTAAGTGGCATGGTAACTACCTCTCTATCCACATAAGTTATCTTCTTCCATTTGCTTCTCTATATATTCTTTGTTGTTTTAATTCGTTTATCCATAAACATCACAAATAATCAATAATTCTTTTTATAAGTCAATTTGCAAGCTAAATCTATGTTGTGAAGACTTGGAAATCTATAAACAATTTTGAAAATATGATGCTAATTGTTTTCTATTTTTAATTGTGCCACAATTGATGTCTCATTTTATTTTTATTGCTATGATATATGGTCATTGATGATTTCCATCACTAGTTCCATAGCTAAATCATTTTTGTTCGAATTCATAAAGTCTGGATAAATTGATGTTGTTATCCTTTAAAACTTTGTATGATATACTAAGGATGTTGTTCATTAGTTTCAATTACGTTTAGTATGTATATGTTTTATTTGAGTCTTTATTATGTATTTTTCTTTAGTAGTTCTTAATCCAAGTTTCTAAATTACTTAGATTCCATTTTTAATTTTTTCTTAAGTTACTATAGTTAAGAATTGATTAATTGTCTGACCATAGAAATTCAAGTTTTCATACTTCTCTTTAGAATGGTTAAGACCTTTATATATATTATGTTTGGGATGTCCAAAGTATAAAAAAGACATCGAAGTTCAAATTTAAAGAATCATCTTGATTGAAAAACACAGAAAGAATTTAGACTTTAAAAAAACTAGGAATATTATTCCAAACTTAGTATATAAACTTTTTTTCTTATTTTTTGAAGTGTGGTGAATTGAATTCATTCATTGTAGATATATTGTTCTTCGTTATTTTAGTAAAATTTATTTCAAGTTTTCATATTGAGTTGAAGTGAATTTTTTGTTTGATCATAAACTCTTAAATTGTGAAAGGGTTTTTCTTGGTTTTCTTTATTTGTCTTCATAATTTGGTTTCCCTTGATTCTTCTATTGTAATTTTATTATTTGGTTTCTAAAATTTTCTAAATTTTTTTTAATTCTTCCCATCTTACGATTAAAATAGAGAAATAGATATAGGATTAATTCCCTTGTGTGAAAATACACATAAAGGGATGTTTATTTATAGATGATAAAAATAATACCAAAATAACAGAGAACATGACTAAGCCCGTATATTCAACACTCCCCCTCAAGCTGATGCATATAAATTGTATGTACCAAGCTTGTTACAAATATAATCAATCATGGCCTCCTTAAAGATTTGGTAAAAATGTCTACTAATTGATCATTCGAATTAACAAACTCGGTCTTGATGTCTCCATATGTAATTTTTTTTCGAACAAAATGACAATCAATTTCAATATGTTTAGTCCTCTCGTGAAAGACGGGATTTGAGCTAATATGAAGAGCAGTCTGATTATCACATATGAGTGTCATTTGAGTGATCTCTCCAAATTGCAATTCTTTTAGTAACTGTTTGAGCCAAATAAGTTTACAGGCAGCTAAGGCCATGACTCTATAGTAATAAGATCTAGTGGTGAAGCTGAATATAGAGTCATGACCTTAGCTGCCTGTGAACTTATTTGGCTCAAACAATTACTAAAAGAATTGCAATTTGGAGAGGTCACTAAAATGATACTCATATATGATAATCAGGCTACTCTTCATATTAGCTCAAATTCCATCTTTCACGAGAGGATTAAACATATTGAAATTGATTGTCATTTTGTTTGAAAAAAAATTACATCTGGAGACATAAAGACATTTCGAAGTAACAACATGAAGGAGATTTTAACATACTCCATAAAGACGTTGAGTATCATTGGTATATAATAATTTGGCATGCTCCCAAATTTCTGAACACGTCTTATAAGAGCGAAAAATTTGTTTCAAAGACGAGTGAATGGTTGATTTGAGAACCATGCATAATTGAGCATCAATTTTCGACCAACAAGAAACCTCATTCTCAGGAACATTAGCAACAGACATTATAAGATGATCAACGTAGCCTTGACTCTTAAGCCATAATCTAATATCCGAAGCCCAAGTATCATAATTTTTACCATCTAATTTGTCAATTGACAAATGAACATTGACGTAATTAGTATAGTGATCCGGTATAGGGAAAGTAGAGGAGGCAGTAGTAGAAGAGTATTGGTAGTCGCGGAAGAATCCATGGAGGAGAGAGAAAAAACGCGAAAATTCAAACGTGCTCCGATCAAGATAATGAGGACAGATCCAGAACGCTTGCAGGACGACGATCACAACGACGGTAATCGCCGCCAGAAAAGTCGCCGGACGCGCTACCATGCGCGGTGGCAGCAGTGAACGAAACGAAAACGGCTACTACAGACGCGTCGCTGCTTTGATTGCCGCGATTTCAAAGGCACATTAATTGCCTGGATGAGGCGCTCCTCATGGTGGTGTCGCTGACCCAATCGACGGCGGCAAAGGTTACGACAACAGCGGCCAAGGCAACTGAATGAGAACGGTGAACAGTGGGTTCACCGAAAAAAAATTTAACCCTAACCCCAGGCTTTAAATACCATATTAAAATAGAGAAATAGGTATAGGATTAATTCCCTTGTGTGAAAATACACATAAAGTGATGTTTATTCATAAATGATAAAAATAACAGAAATAGTAACAAAATAACAAAAAGCATGGGCTAAACCCGTTATATTCAACACTTACAATAAGCAAAGTCGAGTAATATACGTCTAGACAGTGATAATTTCTTGTTTTCTAACTATTTATTTGCTAGTTTTTTTTATTTTTTGTTTCTTTTTCTTGATAGGTAAACAAAGAATGTCAATAACATAATCATCATTTCCAATTTCTTCAACAAAGGCCAAACATCATGATCGAATTAGAAGCTTCTAATTAAAGAATAACGTCAAGATATAAAAAAAATATAAAATTAGTGATGAAAAGATTACAAAAAACTTGAAGATTTCCAAAAAAAATTTGAAAATGAATGAAGAATGAAACCAAGACACAATATAAGGAAGGCTTTTGAACATGAATATCAAGATTAAGAAGAAGAAAAAAGGTGTGAATCATCTCCACTAAATATACCAAAGAAAGGCTAATATCTTTCCATGTTCTATGGTACAAATGACTAAAAAAAAATTATCTTGCACGGGAAGCAAATGCATGTCACATTTTTAATTTTTATATCTTTGAAGAGGATCAAAAGATCTCATTAGCATATAAAGCGATTGAGAACTATAAACTATCTTGTTGGCGTCAAACTTTGATGGAGCTAAACAATGGTCACGCATGTTCTCTTTGGAACAATTGAAAAAAATGCATGTGTTTAATGTTCTCGCCTTCTTCCTTGGAGAATATGGGAGCTCCAACAACTTCAACAAGAAAATAATATTAGTGAATATTTCAAAGACATAGAAAGTACTAATGATGATATGTACTCCAACTTGTGAGAAGGATAAACATCAAATTAAACATAGTCAATCTCTTTTCAAAATTTTTAAGCAGATTACTACTCATAATATTTGAGAAATTATAAGCATTTTGCACTTTCTATTTCTATTTATCATAAAACTACTTCAATGAAATCTTTTAAATATTTAAATCTTCAACACATTACTCTAAATTATCTTCTCAAAAGAACTTAGTCTTAAAAGAATAAAAACATGAGGATGATGGACATTCTTCCTTAAATTCTTCATCTTCTACTTTTTCTCATGATAATGAAGAAAAAGGAAAATTTGTTTTTGAAAACTTTCACATCATCAAAAATATTATTTAAGAAGTCTTGAGAAAATAATCAAATATCTCATTTTTCTATCACTGACCAAGAACAATCGTGCAAAAAAGAGAAATAGGTTTATTGTGTTGGAATGAAACTCAAAATGCCTCGTGGAATTCTCAATCTTCCACACTATTAAGGTGATGGTGTTTCTTGGTAAGTTAAGGTGATGAAGAAATAAGGCAGGAAAGCTTATCAAAACAATAAAGTTATGTGTAAGAAATAAAATGGAAACAATAATAAAGACATACACATATTTTTAATATGCACATATAATGAAATTAATTGAAATAGAAGGTAAGGTGGTGAGTACCTTATCCAATATAAACAAATTTATTGATTTCTAAATTTAGTAATTTAACTATTTATATCATTATCAACTATTCCAATAGCTACCATTACTTTACCTATATTCTATAATAAAGTAGAAGTTTGATTTAACATATTTGTACTTAATATTTAAGATCCAAAGTTAACAAAAGCTACAGTTTTACTCGAAGTTAAGAGTAATCAAAATTCATCAATGAAAACATAAATCTTAATATCCACTCAATTATAACATCACAATTTACCTTCTTCTATTATTACACTAAATATACCCAAGACAAAAAAAATTACTACTATACTATTACATGACAATTTAAATTAAAGCTACTTTTCCTTGCTTTAAACTTTCTCGTGCCTTAGAAAACTAAAACATAAAAAAACTCCTAGATTATATCAAGATGAAAACCTTAGGCACAAAACAATCTCCACACCCAAATAACACTTGCACGTATGCCTATAGAGAAAGCGAGGAAAGATTTAGGATAATAAGAAGAAACTTTTCCCAGTAAACTCAAAAATTGGTAATCAATACTCCATTTTAACTAAATTGTAAGATGAAGTGTATGAAAGAAAAGAGAAGCGAGTGAGAAGAGAAAGCAAGTGGGTTTGAAGGGGAAGAAAGAAAACAAGTTTTTGTCTTTGGAAAAGACAAGAGAAGGTTAGGTGTGTATTTGCTAGTGGCACTCCACTTTCCTTCTTGGGATCACATCCTAACTCTATGTGGGCAATTTCTTTCAACACTCCCAATTGCTTTTTCACTCCATCAATCATATAATATATTCAATTGTTCTTGTCAGAAATTGAAAAGGTGAAATTGTTGCAGCTGTGTTTTCCGACAACTGCAGTGGTAGCGGACGTCGTCGGTGGTGGAAGAGAAGGTTGTCCGACAGCATTTTGAGATAAATGAGTTTATGTTTGAGTGCTTTAATGGTTGTTTTAGAAATGCAGAGGGATTGCTGAAATAGATTAGAAGGGATTTTGTTACAGAAAACGAAATTTGTAGGAAATTACGAGAGTGGAAAATCGTTTTCCGTGATGTGGAGGGAGGTGAGGATGTGTCTTACGGAACCATTTCCGTAGTGGTGCGGGGATGGTAAAAATGTTTACACAAAAATATCTTCATAACGAGGATGAAAGTGAATACTCATAAGAATTTTCCGTAAGAAAGGACTTTAATTACGGAATGAAATTTCCGTAAAAGGGTGCTGGGTGGGAGTTATTACAGAAAACCGTTTTCGTAATGTAATAGCCACTAAACTTAGGAAAAATATTTTCCATAATAATGAACCCTGACTTTAAAAAAAAAAAAATTGTTTATAAAAAACATTTTCCATAGCATTTAGGAAATTGTTTTCCGTAAGCAACAACCAAAATCCCCACCCCCGTCGCACCCCGCAGCCCCCATTCACAAACCACAATAAATCTACAATCTTTCATCACATCCAACCAAACTCCATTCAAAATCACTCACACACTTTAATGAAATGCCTCCAACTACACACATTCAAATCAAAGCATTGCTTACCTCAGTACGTAGCTCCTCCACTGCCGTCGCACAACCACCGCCGTCGACCACCACAGCCCTCGAACCTCCTTCACCGACGCCGTCAGCCGTCCGCCTTGTCGTCTCTGTCAGCCGCCGCCTTTCCCTTCACAACAGTCACCAACCACCTTTTCCCTAATGAACCCTATATTCAAACCCTCTTTCCAATTTCAAATTTCTGTCAAGGGTATGACTGGAATTAAAAAAGTTGATAAGGTGGAGGAAGCAACTGCCCTCTATGTGTTTTCATGTATGAAATCTGTCTCAACCCAATACCAAGGCCCAATAACCATTCAGAACCAACCTAATTTCACTTTCTACACCTCACATTGTTAACTATATTCACTCTCAATGTAAATTCTAAAGTAACTCACATATCTTAATTCAATTTAAATTTAAACACAAATGAGAATTGATTACCCATTTTTAAACTAATTCAAACTCGTATATTATCAAATAAAAACACAAGTTCTTCCAATATTTATGAAAAAAATTATAAAACTTAATTATAGAATATTTTAACTAAATTTGAAATAAAATTATTATAAACAAAGACAAGTTTAATTTATTGAATAAGATAAATAGAATATTTTCATTATACTGATTCAAAGATAAATACTTTTATTTTACCTTATTTATTGTATCAAACCAATAAAGTTTTATTAAATAGTTATAAAATAACTTCTTGATATCTCCCTTATCCTTTCATGTTAACGTTATTGTAGCGAGTAAACATATTGCCACATCACTTGTTTCTATCAATTATTTTATGCGCTAACAATATCAAATCATTTTTTTTATATTTATAGTTATTAAAATGAAAAAAAATCAAACTCTTACAATTTAATATTCCTTAGATTAAAAATAAAGAAAAAATAAACAAATAAACTCAAATACACTTGTGTATAATAGGAACAAGGTCATGGAAATAAAAATGGAATAAGAGAATTAATAAACATATCTAAGGTCTAATATTTTAGCCCAAATGAAATAATTTCTATTCGGAATTTAAGTGCAAGTTTGAGCATTCAATTAAACAAAAGAAATAAATAATATATAAAGAAAAATTTATAAATTTATTGTATTAAGATTTTAAATTGAGGATAGATATTATATTTTTGATGATGTCTTATTAAGATTAAATCTTAATGTGTACCAAATTGTAGTTTCAATTCTGCTATTGACCATGCCTTTTTGTTTCTCATTTTCTTTCTTCTTGATACAATATTTCTCCCCTTTTTTCCTTACTCAATTCTTATCTTTTCTCTCCTCCTTCCTCTCTTTTTTGTCATATATTTATATCTCATTTACTTAACTTGGTCTGAGCCGTATGGTCAATAAGAAAGGTATGACTAATGGAAGATTGTGATTGTTTTAATTTATGATTTTTTGAAAAAATTGTAACATCCTATATTTTTCATATAATAGAAACTTTATTACATAAAAAAAATTATATAATAAACTTGAATATAATAATTCATACATTCATCATGTATTTCAAATTATACTTCTCCGCATAAGATTTAATAAAATATCTTTGTAAAATTACAAATAAAATAAAATAAAATGAAGCTTCTCCATCACAATTCACTAGGACTCACACCACCTGTCGAATTCTCTGCTCCCGTGTAATATACACGATCATCGCAGTTTTAAAAACAAAACAAACAATACACAAAAAGAAGGGTAAGCTAGAGAGTTTTCAAAACAATATATATTTTCATAAATTGGATTTCTATCTCAACAAAACAACAACAATTCAATCTTTCATAATTCATCTCACATCATACATACACTG
>Ga0209700_102387_pt1 | contig 38124 bp, 24 predicted proteins | sample SiratroredBW_FD_187528 | JGI IMG/M metagenome (GOLD analysis project Ga0209700, IMG submission 187528) | Root nodule microbial communities of legume samples collected from California, USA - Siratro red BW (SPAdes) (version 2) | ecosystem: Host-associated > Plants > Roots > Nodule | place: USA...
TACTTCTTCTTACTTTTTTTATTTTTTTTATAGTTTCTACTTACTTTTTCTTGTCACATCCTATTTCTTGTTATTTTGATTTTACTTTTTTTTTTTACTTATTCCACTTTTTGCTTATTACAAAATTTTCTAGACTTTTTTTCCGAAACCTGATTACGACTTAATGTTTTGTCATCCGTCATCTTATCATGACACGGATAACAGATGCAATAGGAAGAACTCAATCTCAATGGGAACATTATCTTGCCTTATGTGATTCTGAACTGCAAAACTCTTGTATTTCTGAAGTTGGCTTGTTATGGAAGATATTTCCTGTGATAATTTGTTCTGGTTTAAATTATATTAGAATTATGTTCGCTTTAAGGGTAATCTTGGAAAGAGTTGGTCTATATCACGAGAGAACAGAATAAAGTGATTGAAAAAAGAAAAGCAAGTTTGTCCGGTTTGTTATAATAAGGATTGAATTTGAAAAAATACGGATCTATCATCCTTATCTATGCTTGAAAATGCAAAGGTGAATGAATGCTTCTATTTTTTTATAGGAATAACTCATCCCTTAACAACACATGATATTTGCATTGAAATTGATGTGTACGCTATGCATGATAACACATGATATTTGCTTTGGAATTGATGTGCATGCCATGCATGATAACACGTGATATTTGCATTGGAATGGATGCGCACGCCATGCATGATCACTTAATTAGTAGATTACTTGTTTTTTAATTATGAATTGGAATCTATTTTATAGATACCAATAATATATATTTCTAATATAGTGATTTTTATATTTTGTATACTTCATTTCTTTTTAGGTTTATTTATTTTTATTATATTAGGACATTTTAATAAAAAAAATTTAAAATTCAGATCTTAATCTCATCCATCCTTAAATAAAAAATATTCTTAAAGCTATGTTAATAATAATATAAATGTTTGGTAAATTATTGAATCTCGGCCACAGAAATACTTCTACATATTTTCTCCTGAATATATACACATCTAATCAAGATCATTGCAGATTGGATATGTAAAAAATTCCCTAACCAACACAAAATTTTTGAAACTTCAAAAGTGTTTTCTTTCATAAACAAGCAGGTGAAAGAAAAGTAGATTAACTTTATAAACATATCCACATTGTTGCAATTATACTAATAAATGTTAAATGTTAAATGTGTTTTTATCTTTAAAGAGTATTGCGAAAGGAGAATGTTGGTGATGCATATCTTCTACTCAGTTATTAAAACTGTATGAATGGGGTGCATTGTTTGTTGTTCCTTCTTTTGAATGAATTGACACATTTATTTTCTTTTACATTGCTTGTCAAATAGATTCAACAACAGTAGCCTTATCTCACATTCTCTCTAGGTGAAGTGGGCTCCATGGATCATGTGATGTCTTTTAACTTGATTTAAAAGTAAGTTCTCATGGATATTATTCACTATGAGATTTCTTTCGATAATTTCCATCAATCTCCTTCTTGATCTCTTTACCCTTTTTAACATGACTAAAGATCCTGCATTTTACTTTCTTCATCGGTGTCTTCAATAGCCTTCTTACACATCTCCAGATTACACTAACCAATTTTCTGTTCAATAAGAGTCACATCTAGTCCTATTCTAAGTCCACATGAAAATCCTTGTACAACTAGTACGCAATATGCTTTATAACTTTATAGTTATGTTTTTTATATATAAAGATTAAAGCATCCTTTAAATGTTTTTATTAATTTATTTTTTATAGCTGATAAAAAAAAAGTTACATCAATATATATCTGGGGCATCTTCGTGAGTGTAACATCCTCATTCCTCCTACTACTGTCTTCTTCTATAATAATTTCAAAGCCCAACATTCACAATTGCAGAGTATAATTGATTGTGAATTAATATGTTCAAACTTACCTTTGAGCTTATTAGGTACTTTACGGTCACAAATAATCCTGGATGGGTTTCTTCGTTTAAGAATCCCACCTATATAGTTCTTAATAGATTCAAGAGAAGTATAAACATGTATCACTCTTCGGCAGTTACAATTAAATATTATTAATATGGCTAATGATGTATGAAAATCGATCTTGTTCTTACTATGGAAGTGTTTGACTCAGCTTCTTCATTTTCTTTTCAGAGAAGCTCTTAAAATATGAAGCAACTTAATTATTATAAAAGAAAAGGAGAGAAAAATATTTAAAAAAAAAAAAGCTAAAAGGAGTGGCTATGACAAAAAAAGATGCATATAGTAGTGTCTCCCTCTCCCTCTCATCTTGAACTAATTGATGTTGGATAAATGAATCGTTTGTTTTGTGAAATGTGAACTTGTGTATCTATTATATCTAGCTTTTGTTGTGCTATTGTAATGTTAATTCCAAACGTAGAAGTCTATCTTTAGCTAATGAAATGAGGTAGGTCATATTACTCAACTTAGTGGTATGCAATATTGATAGGCAAATATAAAACAAAATTATGATCATATTCAACTAGTGTACTGGTAGACTTTTATTATAGGAAATGGTGTTTGCAATTTAAGATAGTTATATGTGCTGACTGTTTCATTCCTCGTAGTGAGAATGGCCAAATTACTGGGGATGTATAATTTCAGTTTCTTTTTTTTTCTCGTGCTTTACTTTCATGCATAGGAGTTATATAGTGCTACTGGTAAGCTAAGATGGAGGTAGGAGTGGCTCAAGGCCCAAGCAAGTAAAGCAACCGCTTTAGGCCTCAAGGTCTCAAAGGCCTCAAAAAAATTTAATATGCTTTAGGCCTCAAGGCCACAAAAGTCTCAAAAAAAATTAATATGCTTTAGACCTCAAGGCCTCAAAGGTCTAAAAAAAAAATTTAATACTCATATATTATTATAAAATAAAAAATATTTAATTTTAGAATCATACTAAAAAAATTTTAATTAAAAATTTAAATATTTTAACATACTTTAAGTTTACATTGGTGCTATAAATATTATTTAATGACTTTAAATTTATATTGGTACTATAAATACTATTTAATGAATAATATTCTTGAAAATTTATTCTAATAAATTAATAATATTTTAAAAAAAAAATTTCTATCAAAACATTCTAATTTATCTCTTCCCTATATTTCAACATATTGATATCATCTTTTTATATGTCCTATCATTGTCTGAATCTTCCACTTCTCTCCTTCTTTCTTCCTTATCTCATTTCTTCCTCTCTCTCTTTGTTTCTTCCATAATATTATTTCAATTTATTTTCAATTTCAAATTTCTTTCATTTTATATTTAATCATTCTATAGTGTGCATTTATGTGCGTGCCTTTACTTAGAGATTGTGCCTTTACTTAGAGATTTTGAGCAGTAGATTGATTGAAGAAGAATTTGTGTTCACTTTGACTCCTTTTGAGTTATCAATATTTGGTAAAAATAATATAAGATTGATCAATTGATCCCAATTTTTTTTTTATTTTTTCGTTATTGTTTAATTAATCTTAAAATAATTTGTGCATATTTAAGGAAGAGAATTCAGAAGTTACAAATTATATTTAAAGACATACCAAATGATAGGATCGCAAGATAATAGAAGTTACAAATTATATTTAAAGACATACCAAAGGACAAGATCGAATCATAATAGGAGACTTGAGACTCTTCGATCAAGTTTATTGTTTTGATAATCAAGTTTTATTTTTTTAACTTATAAGTTATATTCAGTGATCAAGTTTATTGTTTTGACAATCAGGTTTTATCTTTTTAACTTATAATATTCAGTGTGATATATATTATAATTTTTTATTTTATATAAAAATATATAAATATGGCAACTAGAAAATTTGAATCATGTTATTCAAAACTTCAAAAAAAAAAATAAGAGTTGAACTTTTTGTTGAATCACAAAAAGGGACTATGGATAAATTTATAAGAATAAAAAAAATGAATTAGAAAATGCAGGTGAGTCTTCTTTAAATGAAAAACATAACAATATAAATTTAGGTGAAGATAACAATATAAATATAGGTGAAGACAATAATAAAATAGTCAACGAAGATAATAATTTTGATTTTCAAACTTAGGATAATAATTTTGATTCTCAAACTCATGATAGTAACACAAACTCAGGATAACGAGAATGAAATTGCAAGACAAAATTGTTCTAATATTAAAAATATCATAATTTAATTATTTTATTAATTTAAAAAAGGCCTCATGTTTTTTATTCGCTTTAGGCCTCTTAAAGCCTTGAACCGCCACTGGATGGAGGGTTGTCTAAAGAATGTTAGTGATATTTATAATGATGCTTTGATTATTTATCACATTTAGGATTTAACGTTTAGGATTTAAGATTTAAAATTTAAGATTTTTTTTATAAATATGCCTTGCTAAAGAAATCAATATCTAAATGGAAGGTTGCTGGTTCAGCTTTGACAAGCCTCTATATGATAAAACAAAAACAGAATGATCTGAATTGTACTCTCTCTGGATTGCCTGAGATTTTGGATTCGTGAAACATGTTATCAACTGTTGTTATATAGTATGAAGATTTTCATTGTTTTTCACAATTGCTTTTTATTCTTTAATTATTCTAAATTATACATAATTTGTTCTAAATTTTGTCACAATTTTTTAACCACATGATAAATGAGTAAGAATATATTAATAAAAATAAATTCCTTTGGACAAGGATCACCTGCTTTTCAAAAAAGGGAAGGTGACCCAATCCATGCTCGACAACCTAAAAGTTTCACGGAATGTTATAATTCTTCAAATTTGAGATAATTTATAATAATATTTCAATTTGCACATAGTTGTTACCAATCTAATTAGACGATCGGAGTAGAAGTCATGCTTTGTTGCCTTAGCATTACGTATAACAGTATGCATTCCCTTTATCTAATTAAAAAAGATCAATGTAAATGTAGCACTAGTAAAAAAACAGCCTTCGTCGTCGATTCTGAGAGGTTTTTTTCGTCGGTTTTCGACCCGACGTTGACCCAGGAGACGTTGAATCAGACGTCGATTTTTAAACCGACGTAGTGATTGGACTCACCATGTCGGTTAAGACAACTAAACTGACGTGGTGATTAATAATAATTATTATCTCAGAGGAAGCACCACGTCGGTTTTGTCCCAAAACGACGTGGTGCAGCGAACACCCACGTCTGTTGGGTACCCAGAATCGACGTGGGTGACCCACCTTTCAACTTCTCCATCTCAAACATGCCAGCGCCAAATGTGTATCCAATGGGCACATAAATCATTCCATGGTGAACAAGTTGAGTAATTGATGTCAACCTGTTTGTACAATCAAAAAACAAAACTGTGACTAAGTTTTCTATTGCTTTTCTTGTCAGCTACATATACAATATTAGTAGTGATAGAAACAGAAACACAGGAATCAAAGAAGAATTCATTCAGTGACTCACGGGGTAGTTTCTTGACCACCTCCTTGAGAAGCAGTGCTATAGAAGAAGCCTGTAGGCTTTCCTGATAGTGACTGGGAACACCATAGGCCTTCGGTTGTATCAAAAAATGCTTTAAATTCGGCAGCCATAGATCCAAATCTCGTAGGAAAACCAAACAAAAAGCCATCAGCCTGAGGAAGCTCATTGGGAGTAATAACTGGAGCATCCCCGGAACAGTGCCAAAACTCAATTAGTAAGATTAAATAAAAATTGCCGGGGATCGAACATCCCCGTACCCAAACGTGTTTCTCCTATATTAAATTATACACAATACAAGCATTTCAATCATAGAACAATGCTCAAATAAATTATAAAACATAGATCAAACATTCAACATATAGTTAAACATTCTCCAAAAACATACATCAAACATTCAACATATAGTTAAACATTCTCCAAAAACATACATCAAACATTCTCCCAAAACATTCTAATTTGAACAAGCATTCTAATGATATAGATAAACATTCTAACACATATTGTTCTTCCATTTCAAAGAACATAAAAACACACCTCTTGTAGTGCAGTGGTGATGCCAAAACCGAACCCGCAGTGCCCACGCCAAAACCAACAACACAAACGAACCCAAATCGGCCAAACGAACTCTACCAAAACAACAAAGCACAAACAAATGCTCAATACAATAACAATATCAGTAAAAGCAAAAGAAAATGGAAGAGAAAGAATGAGCGCACAGCTTCAAACGAAACGCAGCTCAAACAGACTTGAAATCGAAAATAGAACCGGTCAAATGGAAGCTCTCGAAGTCGCAAACAAGAGGAAGTAAAAATGGAGTAGAATGAGGTGCAAATGGAGGTCGAAAAGTGAACGAGAAGACGCCGGAACAGTGCCAGGGAGAACGCGCGCGTAGCGGAGAAGAAGAAAAGTGAAGAAAAAAGGTGCGTTTGAAATAAAATAGAAGCACCACGTCGGTTCTGGCCTCCCAACCGACGTGGTGCGTGCACTGAAATTAAAAAAAAAAGTTACTGTTAACACATCACGTCGGTTACAAAGCCCAGAACCGACGTGGTGTGTGCCCTAATTTCAGTTAATTTGCCCCAATTTTTTACTGTGTTGATTACGTAGGTTTTTGTTAGGCAACTGACGTAGTGAGTAAAAGTCCCACGTCGGTTGTGAGCTCCAACCGACGTGAGATTTAAGCGCGTATTTAAAAATTCAAAATTTTGTTTTTTCCTTTTTTATAAATACATCAAGGACAGTTGTGTTCATTTATTTAAAAAAATGTCACCGCGTTTTTTACCACGTCGTTTGCTAATTTAACCGTCTTAACGGGGAGACGTTGAAGCCTAATTTTCTACTAGTGTAGTAATTTAGATTCATCATCGTTATCTTAAACTATATATACATTACAATTTATATAAGATATTGTTAATGGTATTCTAGAGATGAAATTAGTATTTTCTTACTTGCTCCACTATATTCATAGATAAAAAAATAATTGCTTTTAGAATGTTATAATATTATAAATATAAAGAATAATGTATGTGAACACCACTAGAATTATAAATATATATATATAGAGAGAGAGAGAGAGTTAAGACTATGATAATTTACCTGAAATGTTGAAAATAGAACAAAAATATTGGGATATTTTGCACAAATCATGTTGGCCAAGCTTCATACGTATGTTTTGTACTATTAAGTCAATGGCAACGTCATTATCCCCTCTACTTGGGATAATAATATCAGCATATTTTTTTGTTGGCAGCACAAAATCTTCAAAACTACGCTTTACAAATCTAGAATACTGAAATATCATTTTTTTTAATTAATTGAAAGAAAACATTTTCAAATAACTTTAAGTTATATGCTTAAAAGAAATAGCTAAAGATTCAACGAAATCAATATTGTATACAAATATTTGATGTACAAAATCACTTAATGATCAAAGGAAACGAAATCAGTATAAATCACTTTTAGTTTTTCTAACTCTCATATATAGCCTTATTTACTTTAGTATGTTTGATTGGTTTACTAAAAGAAGGTGGTCAAGTTAGAGGATATGAGAGGATGGCATGAGAACAGTTGGGTGTGGTAAATGTCTTGATGAAGGAACTGTTTTGAGTGGAAGAAAGCACAACTTGAACAATTCATGAATCAGATTCAGGTCTACAATATTCAAAGAGTAAAAGATGATTGGGTTTGGAATGAAGATAAAGATGGAGAGTACACATTAAAGTCAACATATGCAAGAGAGTTAAACTTGATGAAGAAGGAGTGGAGGACAAGGCTTTTGTTAAATTATGGAACACACTCAGGTATGCTTGAAAAGTGCTTCATAATAAGTTGAGAACTTGTTACAATTTACAAAGAAGAAGACTACATCTAAATGAAACGACATGTGTCATGTGTAGTATATAAGAGATGAATCCGTTAATCACTTATTTTTATCATGTAGGCACTTAGCAATATATGGTTTCTCTGTGATAAATGGGCAGGGATTCAATCAGTACACTAAAACATAGTTAGGAAACATTTTCTAACATTTAAGTTGAATATTTTAAATAAGGGTGTGGAGAATAGTCTGAGTGCGTGCCTATCATATTGAATGTTTGGATTCATAGGAATAATATAGTGTTTAGGAACAAGGTACCAAACGTATTGAAATTTTTTTCTGCAAGCCAAAACTTGGGCATGGATAACATGCACATTAAAAGAAAACAATCCTCATATTCCAATTAGTGCCTTAATCCAACTATGTGTTTAATATCTATAAGCTAAAAATTAGTAAGAGGGTTGAGGTCTTAATGTGCATTTAAATTCTTACAAAATGTTTCAATTCCTGGTACAGGCAAGTGCTTTTAATGTTAGATAGGTCAGTGGGTGTTATGACAAATAGGGGGCAGGAAAATAAAGAAGTAGGATGAGCAGTGGTGAGATTTTGTGGCTCTGAAGGAGTGTGATAGTATGAAGATACTGTCTTGGATGTAATGGTATAACCATGTCTGACATAGATGGATATTTTGATTCAATGAGAACAGGCACAGTGAAATTTTGGCAGCTACCATGTTAGACGGAGGTATGCTCACAGTGTTAAGCTGTTAATGAATATAGACAAATAACACATTAAATATGTGAAAAGATTGTTCACTAATGACTTTATAGGCCTTTACATAATTCTTAAAACAAAATAACAATAAAAACAAAAGCAAAAAACTGCATGACAGCAATCTAGACATAAATTAAGCAACTAACTAGATCAATCAGTCCTATAAAATAAAATTGTTTATTGACACGTTAAAATAACTAACAATCTCTTCATTCAGCTTTAGCTTATTCATTAACTGCAAGTACTCCAATCATATGTCTAAGTTTTTCAAATTGATCCGTCTTTAAAGCTTTTGTTAAATTTGTCAAAATGTTAGTCACTTGCTCATTTGTATTGCAATACTTCAGTGCGATAGTTTAATCATTAACCAAATCTCTGAGAAAGTGGAACCTTATTGTAATATGCTTACTCCTGCCATGAAAAAACTGGATTCTTGGACTATTGTATGGTAGAACTATTGTCGCAGAAAATCTCGGTAGCTTCTTTTGCTTCTACTCCAAGATGCTCTATAATTCGTTTGAGCCAAATACATTGACATGCACAATATGTTGCAGCAATATATTCAGCCTCAGTGGTAGATAAGCTTGCCACAAGCTATTTTTCTGAAGCCCAAGATACAGGTGCAGTTCCAATCATGAACACTGATCCAGTAGTGCTTCTCCTATCATTTGAATCCCCTGTGTAGTTGTTGTCACTATAGGCTGTGAAGCTCATCTTCCTTCCCTTTTGATAAAAGAGACTATGTTCACTAGTGCCTTGTAGATACTTGAAAGTTGTTTTGTTGCTGCCTAGTGGGACTTCTTGGGATTGGCCATGTATCTACTAATTAAACTGACTCCAAACATCAAATCTGGTCGTGTGATTGTCAAGTACATGAGACTGCCAATAGCTTGTTTAAACTTTGTAGTATCTACTGGAATTCCTGCATCATCCTTAGATAAAATGGTTCCTGGTACCATGGGATTTCGTACTGGGTTACTGTTCAACATATTAAAACGTACTAGAATCTCACGCACATATCTCCTTTGACAGATGAAAATGTCTGCTTCATTCTGTATTAATTCTATTCCTAGTATATGTCCTATTTTGCCCAGATATGTCATATCAAACTCCAACTGCATTGAGTGTTTAAACTCTTCGCATATAACTCTGCCATTTCCAGTAAAGATTAGATCATCCACATACAAGCTTACTATTAAAATATTGCGTCTAACCTATTTTGTGAACAAAGTGTGTTCAATAGAGCAATGTGCAAACATTTCTTTGGCAAAATATGCTTCAATTTAACTATAACAGGCTCGTGGGGCCTGTTTGAGCCCATATAGAGCCTTCCTTAGCTTGTATACTTGTCCTTCTTTGCCTTTCTTGATAAAACCAACAAGTTAGTGAACATAAATTTTTTCTTGAATTTCACCATGTAGGAAAGCACTCTTGACATGAAGCTCAAACACTTCCCAGACATTATGAGCAACCATGATTAACAATACTCTCACTATAACAACACTTTCTATCTTTCTTCTTCCTATTCTTGCTTCTTCTTGTTCTTTCCTGTTCATGCTTCTTCTTCTTGGTTGTTCGTTATTGTTTCTTTGTTTTTGTTCTTTTTCGTTCTTGCTTCTTCTTACTTCTTCATTTTTCTTGCTTCTTCTTTCTTACTTCTTGTTTTTGCATCTTCGTTCTTGCTTCATCGTTCTTGTTTCTTCTTTATTGCGTCATCTTTCTTTCTTCTTTCTTTCTTTTTCTTTATTGCCTCTTTTTTCTTGCTTTCTCTTCCCTGTTTCCCTCGTTCTCGCTTTTTCTTTCCTGCTTCGTCTTTCCTGCTTTTTCTTTCCTACTTATTAGTAGGAAAGAAAAAGCAAGAAAGATGCAGTAGGAAAGAAGAACCGAGAACGAGCGAAACAAAAAAGAGGAAGCAAGAAAGAAAAGGCAAGAAAAAAGAAGCAAGAAAGGCGACACAAGAAAGAAGATGCAAGAAAAAAGAAACAAGAACAATGAAGCAAGAACGAAGATGCAAGAACAAGAAGAAGTAAGAACGAAGTGATGGAGGAGCTCCTAGTGCCTTAGCTTCTTGTGCAAGCTTCAATGGAAGTTGAGTATGATGAAACCTTGAAGCACCGAATAGAAGAAGTGGATGAAACTTCTCATGATGCGGAAGCCATGGAAATGCAAGGAAGGAAGCGTGCAAGGAGGTTAATGGTGAAGTAGATGGTGAAAGCCTTGACGAAGGTTAGGCCAACCTTCGAGGGAGAGAACTCCTAGCTTCTAAGAGAAGAAACTCAATGTGAAACTTGAGGTAATGTGCTGAAAATTTGGCAACATTCTATTACTCAAATCAAGTCTACATTAGAGGTTCCTAAACCTCTTATTTATAGAAAAAAGGATGAGCTACTTAGCTTCCCATGCAAGCTATCTAGGTAGGGTATGGAAGAAGCTAGTTCTAGAAACCCTAGCTTATAAGACAAGCTTCTAACCCTAGCTTCTATGACAAGCTTCCCAAACCTAGCTTGCACTCCAAGACTCTCACAAGGTGGTGACAAGTGGCACAAGGAGAGAGCTCCTTATGCTACTTGGACTCCTTGATCAAGCCCAACATTTTATGGACCTCAAGGCCCAAACTTACACTACATGGCCCAAATTTATTCTACTTGGCCCAAATACAAGGCCCAAATTATTCTAAACTATTTTAAACAATTTATACAAATTAGAGGACTTCTCCTTAATACTCTATTTTCTCCAAAGGGATTTCTTCATGTTTGTATGTGGGCCCAAACAGCTGATTAAAAGCCTAAATAAGATGAGATGAGCCCAATCTTCTGGAAAGCTCTTAATTCTCACTCTGGCTCTTTGTCCTCTTTATTCTTTGATTAATGTCACGGGGGCGTACTCCATCAAGAAGAAACAAGAAAAACAAATAAAAAATGAAAAAGCAAAAATAAGAAGAAACAAGAAAGAAGAAGCAAGAACGAAGAAGAACAAAAATGAAGAAACAATAATGAAGAACCAAGAAAGAAGATGAAAGAACTAGAAGAAGCAAGATAGAAGAAGTAAGAAAGACGAAACAAGAAAGAAGAAGCAAGAACAAGAAAAAGTAAAGAATGAAAAAGTAAGAACGAAGACAGAAAACAGAGAGACACAAGAATGAAGAAGCAACAAAGAAGAAAAAAGAAAAAAGAAGCAAAGAATGAAGAAGCAAGAAAGAAGCAAGAACAAGAACAAGAACGAAGAAGAACAAAAATGAAAAAACAATATCGAAGAACCAAGAAAGAAGAAGAAGCATGAACAATAAAAACAAAAAGAAGCAAGAAGAGGAAAGAACAAGAAGAAGCAAGATAGAAAAAACAAGAAAGAAGAAGTAAGAAAGATGACAAAAGAAAGAAGAAGCAAGAACAAGAAGAAGTAAAGAATGAAAAAGTAAGAACAAAGACGGAAGAACAGAGAGACGCAAAAATGAAGCAAGAAAGGAGAAGAAAGAAAGAAGAAGCAAGAACAAGACGAACACGAACAAGAATAATCAAGAAAGAAGAAGCAGGAAAGAAGAAACAAGAATAAGAAAGAACAACACAAAGCAAGGACAAGAAGAATCAAGAAAGAAGCAAGAACAAGAAGGAACAACAAAAAGAAGAAGGAAGAACAATAAGTCAAAACAAGAAGAAGAAGAAGAAGAACATGAAGAAGAAAGAAAGAAGAAGCAAGAACGAAGAAAAAAGAATGAAAAAACAAGAAAGAAGAAATAAGAACGAAGACGTAAGAACAAAAGCACAAGAACGAATAAGCAAGAAAGAAGAAGTAAGGACGTAAAAGCAAGAAAGAAGAAGTAAGAAAAATAAGAAGCCAGAAAAAGGAGAAGCAAGCAAGTAGAACTGAGAAAAACAAGCAATAAAATAGAAGCAAGAAAGAAGAAACAATAAAGAAAAGGCAAGAAATAAGAAGCGAAAAAAAAGAAGCAAACCTTAACTGCTGGTTTCTTTTAATTGTACTTTCCACTTTCATTGCGTTACACAAAGCTACACCCGTATTTTTTTACCATTGAACTTATTCTCCCGTAAGTTAAATCTTTTAGGGCTATATCTGGATATTCTATTTGTAGATTTTCTTTTACCTTTTCAGCAAAGATTAATGGGAATCCTGCCACAAACCTTTCTTTCCAATAAGGCTCGCGACCATCTTCCCTAGTTAAGGACCATCGACATAAACTTATCGACATACCATATAAAGTCTCCTAATATAGGGCATTTTAAATTATGTAGTAATTAACATGGATGTTCTCTCATCGAAAATTTTTGGATCTCTAATAAAATTATGAATAATGGCGATAACTAAGGGTATTTGAATGTTTTCTTCGGTTTTTACACATGTTGTTATATACATTCTATTTTCCGAACTTAAATAATTATCCCACCATCCTTTTAAGATGCCTGTAAACCTGACAACTATAAATTTTATCGTTTGTTCTTCTGAATGTTTTACTCTGTAAATCGAAGCAGCCATTATTATTTTATGGATTTTTTCTTAGAATCTGATGATCGGTCATACCATCAATGTTCCATTCAGTTGTCCCGTTGCCATCAAAGGTAGAGGGGTGTTCTAATTCCCATTCTTCGAACTAAATATCTAGAAGTGTCCGTCTATCGTAAAATTTTCTAGTTTTAGCAAAGGTTTGAGGTGGCCTATTCCTATTAATTTTATTTATTTTTTCTTCATCTCCTCTTAGTGTATTTATTTTTTATATTTTTAATTCATCTAATTTTTTATTAATTTCTTCTCACGCAGAGTTTGTATCTCTACCTATTTTTAACTTTTTTAATTCCTCTTTAGAAAATTTAAATGGTTTTATTAGTGATTTTCCTAATCTTTTGTTTTGTTCTTGTTTTGCTAGTTTTGGTTTAGACTCAGGTTCATTTATAATCATTTGATGTAATAATTGATTTATATAATTTAATTGGGAATGAATATTTTGAATGTCTTTTATATTTATTTCTCTTTTTTCACTTATCATTTTAAAAGGTGAAGCAACTACTTCTTTGTTTTCTATATTCGGGAATTTTATTCCTTCTAAAGGTGGAGTTACACTAGTTATTTCTCCTTTAGTTGTTTTCCATAATTTTTCTCCTAATTTTATCATTTTTAGAGATTTTAGATAAACGTATTCAAACCAATCGAAAAATAATATATCCTTTTCAAGAGTTTTCATGTATTTATAATATTCATCTCCTATAGCTGACCGTTCTTCTTTATTCAAATTTTTTATAAAACTAAATTTTCTTTTCTTCGTTCTCTCTACTTGCAAAGTTTTCTTGAAGAAATTTTTTATTTATTTCATACGTTTTAATCATATTTAACTGACTTAGATCAGACTGGGTTGGTGAGTCCTGTAATCAAGCTGAAGTAAAATTAGTTTCTTCAAGTTCGAATTCAGGGGTAGGGATGGTATGATTAGGACGCAGCCCTGCATAACCAACCCTCTGGGAATAGAAAAACTTCACCTTTTTATAGAGGGTCTGGCTGAGCTAAATTCGGATTTTGCCATCGATCGAATTGACTAATTCAATATGTTTTTGGTTGAATGGACTATTTGGGTCAAAATTTAAAAATAATAAAAATAAAACAGATAATATATGTATATGTATTAAGGTATATTTCCAAATTTATATAGATATCTATGTTTTTCATTTTTCGGTTGTTCTGTACATTAGCAAAAACTGTTATTAGCTTGCTTTAATGTTGGGTTCTTGTAAGCGAAAAATCAGGAAAAATTTGACATTAAGAATGTCATGAATAGCACTAATGTGATTATGACTTTTAAAAACTAAAAAAAGTATTTTAAATTCATTGTTGATAAAGATGTGTTATAAGTTATGTTGTTCCATGATAATTAGACTCGTTATTGTTCAAAAGGGACAATAACAATAGTTTTATCTCTAATAATAGTAATTATAAATAAAAATAATAAGTATCAAGAATAGAAAATTGTCATATTAGTGTTATCTTTTTTTAATTAACTGAGAAGTGTTAGGTTATATATTAAGATATTTCAATTTTATACGATTTTATAGAACTTACTTCCATGACCTTATACAACTCTGAATACAATTCGCCAGTGATACAAAAGAAGTTTATCAATTTCACTAATTAATTCAAAATGTTACATTGCTATAGAGATTGTGTTTATGTTTTAATATCTATGAGCAAGTTATATTTTCTTAGTTTTATTCATAGTTTTTGATGTTCATGCATATATCAATCAAGTGATAGATATATTATATATTATGAAATTGAAAGGTTCTCGGATTTGGTTGTTGTGCTAATCATCAGTGGCAAAGTAACGATCAGCAAACTCCCCTAAGCCAGGGATCACATGAGAATTCTCATTCAGTGATACATCAATCTCTGATGTCACAAGTTTTAGCTGTGGAAATCTCTCACAGACTGTATTTATTCCTTGTGGTGCCTGCATCATGCAATTTTGTTAATAACTTCAAGGAAAATGCATGAACAAAAAGGTAAAGACAAGGAAGCAACAAATCAAAGTGACTTACTGCTACTAAGTTTAGAAATATGATATTAGATTCTGGTACACCTTTCTTGAGAAGTAGAGATATAGCTTTGACAGCAGAGTTTCCTGATAGTTATGAATATTAGACACACCAAGAAAATTGAAGTAGGCAACACTACACAACACAACTCAGGATACAGATACACTACATATTAAGGTTTGAATTTTGGGTTTAAACAATTTTATTTGCAGGTCTTGTGAACTTCTTTTATAATTTGATAATTTGATAAAAAAATTATATATACATATATATATATGAATGACATTTTTAATGGTTCAATAACTGTATTGCCTGTTTATAGTTTTTATGTTTGAAGGTGTGTGAATCATATATTTTTTTTTTTTTATAATAAGAAGCACATTTGTTATAAAATCTTGAACGTGAAGGATTAACGATGACCACTCAATAAAATTGATTAACATTAATTAAGTAGTCAAATAATATATTTAATAATAATAATCAAATAACTAATTAATTATCTTATCGATTATTTTAAACATACATACACAATTAATCTATTATTTGATTACTTCAATCCTATCCATTTAATCGATTAGGTTATTTATGTTGTATTTTTAAAAATAAACGAAAAAAAATAATTACACTTAAATATAATCTATTAAGTCTTCTTAAATTTTATTCCTATAAATTATTTTCATTCCTAACTAAAACATAACAATTAATTTCTACATTACTCATTACATTCTTTTAATGAATACTCCAAAAAGTTATAAAGAAAACCACCATTATCTATAATATTGTCTCAATTCATACAACAATCTCATTAGTTTATATACATAATCCTTTTTATCCTTCACCTCAAAGCCTTTAAGTTGACAAAATAAAAATTTCTCCTCCAAAATGTTATTTTAATATTCAACTATTCAAACTCCATATCTTCACTACGATAAGAGTAAGAAAGGCCTTCATGGAAAAATGTTATTTTAATATTCAACTATTCAAACTCCATATCTTCACTGCCATAAGAGTAAGTAAGGCCTTGATGGATATATGCTTTGTTACCAAAGATAATATTTTATTATAATCAACACACTCTTTTTTATTATAGCTCGTAGCTATGAAACGAACTTTAAATATGACAAAATTTAATCTAGATGTAACATTAAAAGGTTTATTGTCAGTAATTTTTCTTAATTTAGATGCTTCAACAAGTATATTACTATCAAATGTTGTTCTGATAGTAGTACACTAAATGCACTAATGCCATTAGATGCTAATGTAGTTGCTTCACTAGATGCACTAATGCCATGCCTAGTAGCAGGTACTGCATTCATCATATGACTTTAAGCACTCTTGAGGTCTTCTACATGAAGATTCACATGCAATCAATTATCCTCTACCTCGAGGTTATCTTACTAATTCCCAATTCTCATGTTTTTGCAACAACTATATCTCTTTATGCATGGCCGATTCCAGTTGTCGTCCTTAGCACAAGCAACTAGCTCATGAAATAGCTCATGAAATGTAGTTGGTTTAGATAATTGAACCTCCTTTATCACAACTATATTGCATAGGCAAGGGTACCATCAAATCGATATCTCTTAGGATAACATCTTTGTCTTTGATATCTTTAAATAAATATTTTATTATCGAATCCATTTTGCATTGTCATCATACACTAAGGTGACTCATCTTTAAACACTACTAGTCTATCACATGATTCCTTCAAAGATAACTCCACCTCTTCTTGCACTCCCTCTAAACTATAACCATATCTACCAATACCTCTTTGGATTTACTCTTCATCACATAGAGTACATAAAAAACAACATCTTTATTGATAACCACCCTTTCCTAATAAGTTACTAAGCTCTAAAACCCTTCATTCCAACTCCATAGCTAACAATCACTCCTTTCCTGAACTTGGGCTCAAGCTTACCATCAACTATATTATATAATAAGAAGGTCATCCAAAGACACTCAACATTGAGTAATCCACCAACTTTCCAGACCATACCTCAACCAGAGTCTTGAGTTCTATGGTTGTAGGTGGCAAATGATTCACTTGAAAACACATTGTGCTCACAACCTCATCTTAATAGTGTTTGTTCAAAGTAGAGTGTGACAACATACTCTTTGTCCTCTCTGACAAGGTTATGCTCATCCTTTTGTGACACCATTCTATTGTGGAGTTCGAAAATAGTTAAATGTCTCACAATGCCTTTATTTTTGTGGAATTCATTAAAATCCTTATACTAGAATTAAAAATTGTTGTTAGTCATAAGACACTTGACCATTTTCCTGATTTATTTAAGTATTAGGAGTGTCAAATACTTAAACTTGTCGAAGACCTCTAATTTAATCCTTATTGTGAATATTTATGTGAACCTTGATAAATCATCAATGGAACTTTTGATGGCTACCCACAATTCGCAATTACATAGTCCTACGTGGCCTTCGTCTTGTGCATCATGTAGGAAAGCTTTGCTTATGTTGATTCTTGGACACAAAATGCTCACAATTGGTAAAGTATTCACTTTTGGTTTCCAAGCAATCCCTGTTTGGACAATTTATCCAATCATCTGGCAAGCATATGTCATAGACACATGTTGAACGCTTACCACTTGGAAAAAAATTTATAGATAGTTAAAGCACAACTCTTTCTACTTAACATTATACTAGCTAAAGCACCACAATTCAATTGTGACTTGGCCCATCTAGCCTACTCACTAGATGATGAAACTTGTAACAATCTCTGCCATGACAATTGTCCCATTAAGAATCAAACTTTTTTAATATGACTTGTCCTACTTAGCCTACACCATACGAAAATTGATGCAACTTATAACAATTTTTCCTAAAAAATTGTCTTATTAGGAATCAAACTTGTAACCTCCACTTTAATACCAATTTTTGGATCTAACGCTTATCACTAGGCGAAATACTACAATTAATAGTCAAGATACAACTATTTCTACTCAAGATCCTAGTGACCCAAACATCATGATTCAGTTTTGACTTGGCCCACGTGGTCTACATTATGAGACAATTGATGCACCCTAAAATAACATATGTCAAACTACATTAGCAGACAACACATACAACAATATTGGGACATATGCAATTTTAAAGGCAACACAAATGATCCCAAAGGAAATATAAATTCCCTTCCTTATATCCTTGACACTTGTCCTAGAGTTCCATCAAGATTACATAGAGCTTATCAAAATGATCCTTTAGTAGTTCAAAAAACTTCCTTTCCTAGAAAATCTTGTTTCTAATGGACTTTGTTTTGAACAACTCCTTCAACTTCAAACACAATGCCACACAGGTCTTCTCCTTTACAACCTCATAAAGCACCTCATCTGGTAGAGGTAGGAGAATAGTTAAATGTGACTTCTCCAATTATTGCAGAACTTGCCTTTCTATGTGTGTGACATTGCTAGAAAACAATTTCCACACCCTTTGGTCCTTTAGCAAGGTTCTCATCTTGGTTCACCACAGGTTGATATTATTCCTTCCATTGAACTTCTTATTCTTAGAAGTGATACATATATTTCTTTTAAGATTTGATCACCAACAATAGAGAAAGATCAAAATTGGTTCTAATACTCCTTTTTTATGCACCAAGTGTTGAATTGAGCACAAAAACAACAAAATAACTAATATAATACTGATTACAAATTAAACCCAAAAGAGACAACACACAAAAATCATAAATATTTACAATAAGCACATATATGTCTCATGATTAAGATTAAGTATATCAAAGCGGGAGTGACGAGTATGGACATCCCTTATATAAGGCTACAAGACGCTACTTGTTATAAGTACATGAAGACACATAGACATGGTCTACTTGTTATAACTAATTTCACATAAAAGGTATAATGATTACTAGTTCACAAAAACAATGTGCATATGCATCTTTAAATACTCTTATCAGACACATAAACATGGTTTAAAAACAAACAACCATGTTGTAGATAGAAGTTCAATACACAAGATGCTACAAGTCAATTAGTAAAGTGTGTTTGATCAAGAGCATTTTATAGTAAAGTTTGTCAACTAGTAAGTGTCTTCATTTGATGTACCTTGTCTCGAAAACCTTTTTGATGGAAGAATGTTGCATATAACCAACTGCATCATCTATTATGTAAAGCATGCAATGTGTTTTGTTTCTTATTTTAAGTAGGAAATACATATTTCACAAGTCACATATTCTTTTATGTGATACGTGGCATGATTCATGAGGAGTTAGTTAATACTAAGTTGTATAAATATGCAACTTATGTAAATCATGATGCAACATGACAAAATCTAAGTGAAAAAACTTAGATCTGTTGAGTGTCAATGAGTTTTCACCATATCTTGAAAGAGTAATATTTGAGTTGTAATTTTTTTAAGTTCTTTCTATAACTCTTTCGATAAAATTTGTTGTTTTACAGGAAATGTGCTTATGTAAATCTTGTAAGAATATTAGTTTTCATATGTTAGAGCTTAAATAGGAGTTAGTAGCCTTATGGCTAACATGTTTTTGCTACACTCGACTTGTTCTGTATAAACAACTTTTGCATTGATAATCATTTACTTTTATTAGTAACACAAATTCGACACACATTCCAGAAAAGGTAGGGTTGTTGTGTCATAATTTCCATTGATTTTTGAGAGTGAATAACTTTTTCAACAGTTTTATGAATTTAAAAATAAATTTACTTCTTGTATAGGATAGGACATCTTAACCTTGTGTATTGATCTAATAAGGTTTCTTATGTTACTTCAAGTATTCATAAAGGACACATGTTCTAGTGTTGATAACATGATGAGTATAAAGATTTTATCTTGTTTTGTTTTAATATTCACTAGGAGTCAATTTTATGTTAGAAATTTGCACAAATACCTAAGGCGAGTGTATATTTACTGTAATATAAACAAGTGTATAAAATTAAATATTTAATTTAATGTTTAAATATTTTTCTCAAAATATATCATATCCTTATTTTAATTATTATATTTTTTTTTTAATTTTGACAAATGTTACTTTATACTTTTAATGTCTAATGACATAGTATAATAACATCGTCATTTAAATACGACAATTGATCATATTATTATTTAGTCATATGATAAAAGATGCTATTATGACATAATTTTTTAATATAGAATAATGAAATAAAATAAAAAAGAAATATCATACACTAGAGAGAGAAATTAAGAAATTAAAGAAAATAGAAAAAAGAAATGCCACAAAAGAGCAGAAAAAAAATTGAAGAAACGAAAACTGAAAGTGTTATATTTAAGAGTATCAGAATATTTTTTAATTGAAAATTTACTCTTTTTTAAAGGCAAAACAATTGAGCACTTTTTAGTTCATATACCTTTTATATTTTTTAAAGGCATAATAATTTTTAAAGAGAAGGGAAAGTAAAAAAACATGAAATTTTTTGTAAAATGGCTTGGGCAAATATTAAGTAAGTGAATTTTGAAGTGTGGTTTCAAATTATAGAAAGTAAAATGTGTATAATGTAAACCTGTTGCCAGAACTGGATCCAGAAACAACACATGACGACTTGCAATGTCTTTTGGTAGCTTCTCATATATTAACTGCATCATATTGTGTTGAGATAAAAAAAGTCAATGTTATTACATGCATAAGAATTTTATATGTTAGTGTGTCTATATAAAGACAATTGATTTATCTAAAATTGTATAGAATATCGTGAAAAATAATCCAAATTTATTCGTGAAAATAGTTTGAGTACCTCACTTTCCAATTTAAATTTTGAATATCTAATATCAAACATAAAAAATGTTGAATATCTATTATCAAACACAAAATTGTAAAGAATAAATCCCGAACTTGGAAATAAAATAGACTTAAACATCATATTTAATACCAAAGTAAACATGGCAGGATCTCCTATGATAAAAATAGTCATACAAAAATGAAAAAAAGAATAAACTAATTTGATTCCTTATCAAGTTGAATAAACCTTAAACCTTCAATCTTAATTATTCAATTTTTTTTGTTAATAAAGAAATAATTTTATAAATATTGAAAATAATACTTTTGTATATTATAATACGTAGGTGTTGTGTACTACCAGATCCCTTATTTATTCACCACTAAAAAGTTATGTAGATTATATTTTACATGTGTACATTTTTTTTAGATATTAAATGTGTACATATCTCTCTCTAACTAGTAGGGCTAGTCCAATAAACTGTTTTATCAGTGATGTTCCTATTTTATGTCTATTTTCTAAAATATTTCAAAAGATAAAAGAAGGAAATCATAAGGATTAAAAGAAACTTTTTTGGGGTTGGAGGCATAATAGAAGAAAGATAACATGGGTAAAGTAAAAAATTGTGTGTAAGAGTAAGGAGTAGGGTGGTTTAGATATAAAAGAAATGTATACTTTTAACAGGGCCTTATTAAGCAAGTAAAAGTAGAGACTAAGAAAGGATGAGGCAAATTTTTTAAAGTGGTGTAATTTTTATCTGAAATTCTCAAAATGGTGTATTTTTTTTATTTATTTTGGAATGAGTAAAACGTGCATAGGAAAGAAATATCATTGTGAAGAACCAGTGTTTTTATTACACGATTTAATTTAACATTAAATGAAATAAGGAAAAGAGAACACAATTTTAGTTTACTATATGAAATTGTGTAACTAAGATTTTAATTAATGAGTTAATTAAAATCGTGAGAATGCACCATTTTAGGATGGTTAATATTCTCCACCTATTCCTCTTTTTTTGCACCATGTTGTGTTGTTACTGTGCAACTAAAATAAATGGACAGTTACAAAGTCATTTTATTTATATTTATTGATAAATATGTAATGGTTGAAATTAATTCTGATTAAGTAATTGAATAATTTTGAAGTTAATTTAAATAGAAGAGTGATTACATATTATAAAGAAAAATTACCTAGATATAATTAAAAAACTAACAATAAATTTATTTACAAAATTATATAATATTTTCAAATTTTTCTTTCTAAATTTATTCCTAAATTTCAATTTTATTTTAAATTATTTCTATATTAGTAACTAAATTCAAATATCTAACTTATACTTAATTTTGCTAAATATATTTTACAATTAAATTTTAATTTTATTTTATTTTTCTTTTCAATATCAAACTTACTCTTAATTTAATTCAATATATAAATCTCGTACTGACACATCATTTTTATTTCAACCATTACATATTTATCAATAAATAAAACAACTTTGTAACTTTACATTTATTTTAATTACACAGTAATAATACAACACACCTGGCCAAGAATAGAAGAAGAGGAATGGGTGGAGAATATTAACCACCATAAAATGGGGCAGTATTTTGACGATTTTAATTAACTCATTAATTCAAATCTTGACTGCACCATTTCTTCTAGTAAACTAAAATAGTGTTATCTTTTCATGATTTCATTTATTTCTTCACTTTACATTGATATCATGTTTGGCAGGCATGATTTACCCATATCCAGAAATAAATAAAAAAATACAACATTTGAGAATTTCAGATAAAAATTACACCAATTTTAAAAATTTTGCTAAAGGAAGAACACGGGATTGGTTTTGAATGAGTCTAAATAAGTGTAATGATACTCTTAGTAACTCAAGATGGTGAAGGGACATTAGAAGTGTATATGCTAAGAGAGACAAAGATAAATGGTTTTATGAAAACATTAAATGGAGGACACATGAATATGAGACAAAGGATAAATTTTCTAGAATATAAGAAAATTCAAACCAAAAGGATTCAAAATAATGGGAATTTGGAGAATGGAAATTGTGTTGGAGAAGATAATGGTTCACATGGAAGAAACCTAAGTTTGAGGAATTTCTACAGTTGATTCAAGGGTGTGTAATAAAAAAAAGGAAAGGAGGATTAGTTGGTGTGGAATGGAGGGGACAATATACATTACACGGTAAGGTTATCTTACAAAATATTAAGGAATGAAGAGGATAGACTCAAGGAAGAGGTGTATTCTACACTTTGAAGAACCAAAATACTATCCAATGCTTAATTCTATGCATGAAGGGTATTGAATGACAAGTTAGCAACATTTTATAAATTACATATTATAGGAATACTAATTGAGAGGACATATGTTATGTGTAATATAAACGATGAGAATATAAACTATATATTCTTCATTTGTGAGATATCAAGCAAAATATAATAAATGAGTGATAAGTGAATAGGTAGAAAACTTGTATATCATAACATAACCAAGGAACATTTTCTTGGGTTTGATTTGGTAAATTTAAATACAAAGAAATTTTTCATTTGGCAAGTCATATGGGCGGTTATAATATGATACATTTGGAATCATGGAAACAACATTATCTTTAGAAATAACAAATGTGACGCCATGAGGTTTTCACTTTTGTTCATATCAAAACCTAAGCATGGATAACAGGTAAGTACAAAGATGTGACTTTCTCTCTCTGTGCCTAAATCCAATTCTATGACTGAAAGCCATTAGCTGACCATAAGTAGATATCTTGAAAGTAATTTGAACAAAAATAAAATGGGTTGGATTTAGTATATGTTTATTTTGTTTTCTGCATATATTTGTGATTTAGGATAAAAGGGGTCTGTTTTCTACTTTATAATTACAGTTTAATCTGTTGCACGAGGATATTCTATCCAAGCATATGTAGGGGTATCAAAGGGAGGTAGATGCTTAGTAGGACAAGCAAACCAATCTGCATTCCATGATCATCACATAAATAGATATCAAACACAAAAAATCCCTTCATGGTGTCTTGGAAATTTGAAAGAAACTTGTATTGTTTATGGTCTACAGTACATTTTGTAGCTTAACTCTCTAACATTGTTTGCATGGTGGTTTTATCGTCTCCACAAATTATGTATTTAATAGGGGCAAATGAACCATGAAGAAGAAATTTGCGGAAGATAGAGACAGAACTATTAAGGGGCCAAGTTTAATTCATGTGGTGAAACTTGAGGTTTCAGATAACTTTGTCTAAATCTTTTAAGGGACCATGGGTTAAACCACATTACAGAGGCGAATGTGCATTTTTAGGAAGGATGAGTTATAATCCTGAACAACATATATAAAGGATTGAAACACTCCATTTTTTTATTTCTTATTAATTTATTTTTTATTACTGTTAAAAAAATATATTTTTGTAAAATATTAGGCTAAAACATTCCATATTGGTCATAATAACACCTAACCTACACTTTTACATGTTTTTATCCTTTACTTTTTTAAGTACCAATAATCTCTATGCCATTTCTAATCTTTGCATTATTTATTTTGAGTTGCATTATTTTACTTTGATCCTTGCATTTCATCGTCTATCTTCGTTGATATGTTGTTCTATATTACTTAAGTTCTTGTTTATCTCCCAATCTTACATGACTATCCTAATCAAACATGTACAATTACTCATGAATATCTCCTACGAATCAAATGTGTACTAAAAAGTATAAGTTAAATTTCTTGTCCATGTCCATGTAGTATATCTAATTTGCTGTCTCATCTTAATGGAATCAAATAGGATTATTTGAAACAAGCATTGAGTTCTCCACCTCTACAACATTCTAGTATTGCAAGCAATAGAGTTTTCTAACTTTACAGGCTCTTTCTATATAAGATCAACTCATTTGTTGTTTAAAATTAGTGATGGATCCTCATTCATAATCACATACCAGATTAACCAAATCACAAACACCTTATATATGTAAGAGTATATGCGAAGTGAACTAAAAAATATTATTTTAAGTGGACACATTTTATATTCGAAGTGGACGAATGCTTCTCATTTATCTATGGTAGGAAATCTTCCCATAAACAATCTCTTAGCCTTGGCTAGAATTTTACCTCCATAATTACTTCATAATCTCACTTTGTGGACTCTCAATACATAATGTTGAGTATGATGTGTCCCAAGTATCTCTTGCACTCATTTTCCAGTCAAACAAATTCTTCTTCATTTGAATTTTGTCATCTTCCCATTGTGCTCGTTGAAACTAATTTTTACTAGACTCACCTCCCCTTGGGCACATACATCTACTATATCTTTCCATCAAATAATTGAATCTCATAATCTCTTTCTAAATTTTTCCACCATTCATAAGACAACCCCTCCACAAACCACGTTGATGGCAGAAAATATTCCACTTCCATTTTGTCAAAAACTCATGGTTGAAAAAATTACTAAATTACTAGTCCTCTCCATCTCCAAAGAAAATTACTAAATTAGTTTTTCATATTAATAATAATATACTTTCTCAACCTTTGTTAGAATGTTAAAAGAAAAAAAAGGTAAAATAAAGGTGATGTCATCCTAGTCTAAATATATAGTGACAATAATCATCACCATAGGTACGTGTGGACAAACATTGATGTAAACCTTGTCAGGAGAGAAAAATAATATATAAAATGAATTTCTCATAAATTAATATTAACTATAAATTTAAAATAAGAATTGAGAGAACTTTTATACATTAATTTATTCAAAACAAAAATGTTAGCTTATAAAAATTATTTTATTTTTTCCTTATTTTTCTCTTCTAAAATTATTTATGGAGAAGTCTGCTCAAACATACTCTAAATGCATATCGACATTTATGTTTTATTAAGAAGCAATCTCACTCAACTTTCCCATGTTTCTTAAAAACAAGTATAAATACATAGAATATAATATTTGATTAGTGAAATTTTTCATGAAGATATAAAATACAATTTAACTCGTTTTCTGATGTTTTATATGTCACATTTTAATTTTTTGTTAGATTATAAAGTAACATCACCAAGCTAAGTGCAAAATAAAAAATGTATGTGAAACAATGTACCCTCCACTAACCTGTCGACCATTTGTGCCATGTCCGTGAATAAGAATTTTACCAATCTTGATTCCTTTACAACATGCTCTTAATGCATTTTCCATGCTTTCTCCACTAATGTTAAAGCACGAGGAAATAGTAATTCAATAAAAATTGTTAATAAACAAATCAAAGAAAAAAATGTTGAATTAAAAATTTATCATAAGATAACACACAAAAGTATTCATAAAATAGGGGGAGGGGGGGAATTGTTGTATATTTTCGATGGTTAAACTGAATGAATTTTCAAAGCTCTAATTTAAAGCAAAAAAAAAAATTACTAAATGGTTATTTCCACTTATACAACTAACATTATCAAATTTGAAGGTACAAATAGGCATTCAGGTTTTTAGGCATTAAGTACTAAATGGTTACTCAGAAGAGCAAGTTCTAAATTCCAATTCATGAAATATTTATTGGCTGTATATAGAATTAACTAAATTATTCATGCAAAATTTTTTATTTCAAAAGGTGATAAAAAAAAACACTTAAAATTATGTACCTTCTAATTACTGAAACTCCACACAACCTACTACAGAAAACAACACCAGAATATACGGATCCTGCAGCAATAGGACAAACTAGCACTTGAACCTTTTTGTTGATGATATTAGCAAGTATATTATAATAAACGTACTTCAGAAAATACATATATAAACAATTTTAACATGTGAAAAATATTTTTTTTCCCACAAGAACAAAATGTTTTCTAATAACTTCAGAATGTGAAGAGTGCACAAATATAATTTCATAAAAGAATTATCACTCTATCAAATTAATGTTATCTTAAAAGTAATTCAAAAGGTAGATCCTTACCATAATATAAGAATAATGATATAAATATATATATAGCTTTTGAATAAAGAAATGGATTCAAGATTAACAAATTTCTTATAATGTACTATTAAACATGCATAACGTAAAATATTATTTTAAATATAGTTCAAATAGGATAATTTTCATTCAATGCTTAAAAATAAGAGATTATTCTTACTCCAAAAGGTTGTTTGAAATTCTCCTACAAATACTTTACCTGTTGGTGTTATCACCTGCTTTTCAGAAAAGGGAAGGTGACCCAATCCATGCTCGACAACCTAAAAAATTCACGCAATGTTATAATTCTTCAAATTTGAGATAACTTATAATAATATTTCAATTTCCACATAGTTGTTACCAATCTAATTAGACGATCTGAGTAGAAGGCAAAGTCATGCTTTGTTGCCTTAGCATCACGTATAAGAGTATGCATTCCCTTTATCTAATTAAAAAAAAAATCAATGTAGTAATTTAGATTCATCATTGTTATCTTAAACTATATATACATTACAATTTATATAAGATAGTGTTAGTGTTATTCTAGAGATGACATTAGTATTTTCTTACTTGCTCCACTATATTCATAGATATTTATAGATAAAAAAATAGCTTTTACAATGGTATAATATTATGAATATAAAGAATAATGTGAACACCTCTAAAAATGTAACATATGACAACACATATAATAACATTAAGCACTTATGATAATATATATATATATATATATATATATATATATATATATATAGAGAGAGAGAGATATATATATATATATATATATATATATATATATATATATATAGATAGATAGAGAGAATTCAGACTATGATAATTTACCTGAAATGTTGAAAATATAACAAAAACATTGGGATGTATTTTGCACAAATCATGCTGGCCAAGCTTCATACGTATGTTCTGTACTATTAAGTCAATGGCAACATCATTATCCCCTCCACTTGGGATAATAATATCAGCATATTTTTTTGTTGGCAGCACAAAATCTTCAAAACTAGGCTTTACAAATCTGGAATACTGAAATATCATGTTTTTAATTAATGAAAGAAACATTTTCAAATAACTTTAAGTAAGTTATATGTTTAAAAAAAAAACTAAAGATTCTACGAAATCAATATAGTATACAAACATTTGATGTACAAAATCACTCAGTGATCAAAGGAAAAGAAATCAATATAAATCACTTCCTTTTAGTTTTTGCTAAATCTCATTTATAACCTGATTTACTTTAGTATGTTTGATTGGTTTACTAAAAGAAGGTGTTCAATAGAATAAGTTAGAGAATATGGAAGGATGGCATGAGAACAATTAGGTGTGGTAGATGTCTAAACAATTCATAATCAAATTCAGGTCTACAATATTCAAAGAGTAAAAAATATTGGGTTTGGAATAGAGATAAATACAATATACAGTAAAGTCAACATATGCAAGAGGGTTAAACTTTGTGAAGAAGGAGTGAAGGACAAGGTTTTTGCTAAATTATGGAACACCAAAGCGCTGCCTCACAACTTAGGCAGTATGTGTTTGGAAAGTGTTTCATAATAAGTTGGGAACTTATGACAATATTGCATAGAAGAGGACTACATTTAAATGAGGTGACATGTGTCATGTGTGGTATAAGCGACGAATTCATTAACCACTTATTTCTGGGCAGTTAACCATATATGGTTTTTGTGTGATAAATGGCAAGGATTCAATTAGTACACCAAAACATAGTTCAGAACATTTTCTAGCATTTGAGTTGAATATTTTAAATACAAAGGGAGAATGGTTTGGGTGGCTATCATATAGAATGTTTCGATTTATAGGAATAATATAGTGTTTAAGAACAAGATACTGGAACCTTTTTCTTTGGAAACTTTTTCTTTAGTACATGCCAAAATTTGGGCATGGATAACATGCACATTAAAAGAAAACAATTCATATTCCAATTTGTGTCTTAATCCAACTATAAATCTATAAGCTAAAAATTAGTAGGAGTGTTAAGGTCTTAATGTACATGTTAGATATTTGTTTTTAAATTGTATGTTGATTTGTTTTTTCTGTTTCAGTTTTCTGGACAAGTCTTTAATTAGAATAACGGTAAACATTAGAATAATTATTCCTAAAAGTTAGAATAAAATATTTTTCTTTTTAGTCAAACTAACTCCTAAATTTTAGGGGAAGTAATTTCAATCAGTTATTTTTTCTTTCTCCAAGTATTATATATGTAATTTGTTCTTAGTTGCAGAGAGATAAGAAGAAATAGCAATACATTTCTCTTCATACATTTTTGTTCATTCTCGTTCATTTTCATTATTTTATTTGCTTCTATTCTTTAAAACCAACAATTAGTGTCAGAGGTCTCTTCTTGAGGGATCTGTGTGTGTTTTAAGTTGTCATGGATTCTGAAACAAGTTTTTTCCAAGCTCCTCTCCCAATATTTGATGGGAAAACTATGACCCCTAGGTAGTGAGAATGGAAGCTTACTTGGAGACATTTAATCTTTTGGAGGTTGTGGAAGAGGATTATGAAGTACTTTTGCTGCTAGATAATCCTACCAGGCCCAGATCAAAAGTCACAAAGAAAAAGAAAAGAAAGGCAAAAGCGAAGGCGTGTTTATTTGCTGGTGTTTCTCAAACCATTTTCACACGAGTCATGACTTTCAGATCAGCAACGAAATTTGGAGATGAACGATACGGAGCATGAAGGTGCTAAATTTAACGAGAGAATTTGAGTTGCAAAAAATGAAAGAGTCTGAGACAATTAAAGAATACTCAAACAAATTGTTAGGTATTACCAACAAGATATGACTGTTAGGCAGTAACTTTGCTAATTCTAGAATTGTTGAAAAAATTCAGGTAACAATGTGCTTGAGAAGCATGAAGCATTCATAACCTCATTGGAGAATACAAAGGATTTGTCAAAGATCACTTTGGCAAAAGTGCTACATGCTTTGTAGGAACAAGAGCAATGAATGTTGATGAGAGAAGATCGTGTCGTTGAAGGTGCATTTCCAACCAAAAACAGTGAGAATACAACAAACAACCAAAACAAAGGCAAGGGTAAAAAGAAAAATTACCCACCTTGTGAGCCTTGTGGAAAAATGGGTCACCCATCGTTCAAATGTTGGAAGTGACCATATGCGAAGTGTACTAAATGCAATCAGATTAGACATGAAGTTGTAATTAGTAGAGCAAATATCTAACGAGCTGCAGCTGGTGCAGAAAATGCATAAAAGGATGAAAATCAACTATTTGTTGTTACTTGTTTCTCCAGCAGTAATTTTAGTGAATTGTGGTTGATAGATAGTGGTTGCACCAACTACATGACCTATGACAGAGAACTGTTCACACACTTGGGCGACATCGAAGTCAGATGGGTCAAAATTGGGAATGGTGAACAAATTTCAGTAAAAGGCAAAAGATTAGCAGCTATAACAAGCTACACAGGTACAAAAATCCTCTCAATTGTACCTAAAATTAATCAAAACTTACTTAGTGTTGGACAACTACTTGAGAAAGGGTTTAAGATTATCTTTGAAGATAAGAGCTGCATAATTAAAGATCCAGTGAGCCTTGAAATGTTCAAAAATAAAATGAGGAGCAATAGTTTTTTATTTTATTCACTTCAGGATGTTTTTAGCAAAAGAAAATATGGTTGTTGTAATGGAAAAAGAGGCTTGGTCATTATCACTATCAAGGACTACTTAATATGAAAACAATCTAATAATGTATAGGAGTATACTTCGCATCAATTCAATTTATTTTGTGATGAAACATGGATAGAACATCAACTTACAACTCCTTATACTCCAGAACAAAATGAAGTAAGTGAAAGAAAAAAAGTAGATTTATTATGAAGATGACCAGATGTATGCTTCACGAAAAGAATTTGCCAAAAAAATTCTAGACAGAGGCAGCAAACATAGTAGTATTTTTATAAAATACACTCTTCGCAAAAGCAGTAACAAAAAAAATCTCTTTTTGAAGCATGGTATGGATACAAACCTTCAATGAATCTTCTTAAAACTTCTGGGTGTCTTTGTTTTACCCATGTTCTGCAGGCTAAACGAGATAAGCTAGGAAAGAAGGCTACTGTTGGAATTTGGAATTTGGAATTTTCATTGGATATAGTACAGTTTCAAAGGCATATAAAGTCTTCCAACCAGAACCTAAAACTATAACTATTAGTAGAGATGTGTGTTTTGTGGAAAATGTAGAATGGAATTAGGAAGAGTAAAGACTCTTATGATAGAAGAAACGTCATGACTAGATGAAATGGGAAATGATCCACCAATTAGAAACACTCGATTACTCTTTGACATATATTAGAGATGTAATGTTACAATATGTAAACCTGCTAACCATGAGGAAGCTCTCAATGACCTAAAGTGGAAAAAAGCAATAGGGGAGGAATTGTATATGATTGAGAAGAACAACACTTGGGAGCTTGTCGACATACATCCAGATAGAAAGGTAATTGGGGTGAAATGGGTGTTTAGAACTAAGTTAAATGTTGATGGTTCAATTAACAGACATAAAACAAAGCTTGTTGGGTATTTTGGCAGTGATTGGGGTGGTTCCTTGGATGATATGAAGAGTACTTCAGGATACTATTTTACTCTTGACTTAGGAATTTTTTCATGGTGCTCTAAGAAACAAGAAATTGTTGCATAGTCTGCAGCATAAGCTAAATTTATTGTTGTTACAACAATTGTTAACCAAGTCTTGTGGTTGAAAAATTTTGATTGATTTTAACATGGAGTAGAAGGGAAATACGAAAGTTTTTTTGTTGACAATCAAGCTACAATAGCTATTTCCCATAATCCTATTTTTCATGGAAAAACAAAACATTTTAACATTAAATTGTTCTTCTTAAGGAAGGTACACAAAATTGAAAACCATAATGCAGGTTTGTTTACCAAGTCACTACCAGCCAACAAGTTTGAATTCTTAAGACAGAAAATTAAGATTTACAGTTTCAAAATCAAGGAGTGTTAAATATTTGTTGTAAAACTGCATGTTGATTTATTTTTTCTGTTTCAATTTCTGAACAAGTCTTTAATTAGAATAATTATAAACGTTAGAATAATTGTTTCTAAATGTTAGAATAAAGTATTTCAGTTTTTTTTTAGTCAAAATAATTGTTCCTACACTTTAGAAGAAGTAATTTCATTTAATTATTTTATCTTTTTATAAATATTATAAATGTAATTTGTTCTCAGTTACATAGAGATAAAAATAAATAATAATATATTTCTCTTAATACATTTTTGTTCATTTTCATTATTTTATCTCCTTTTATTATGTAAAACCAATAGTGTATTTAAATGCTTACAAACAATTGCAAATCCTGACACATGCACATGCTTTTAATGTTTAATGTTAGATAGGTTTGAGAATGTTATGGAGTAAGAAAATAAAGTAGTATGAGCAGTGGTGAGATTTTGTAGCACTAAAGGGTTGTGAAAGTACGAGGGTACTGTCTTGGGTGTAATGGTATAACCATGTCTGACATGGTTACACCTTTTGATTTTCATTACATATTGCAGTTACACCTTTTGATCATAAATGCAGATTGAGGTTTAGTGGCTAACAGGGAACACATGAATATGATCTTAGTTACCTTAACTAATTACACAACTATAAATTTAAACCATGTTGCTAAGAAAATATAACCTTTACTCTCATTAGACATTACCAAATGGAAAAAGCACCATGAAAATATGATTATTTCGTTTTAAGCGACATTGTCATTACTCCTTTTTCGGTTACTTGATCCAATTTGTATGCAGGTGTTTTCCTTCAAAAAGTTACAAAACTTGACACTGTGCAGAGGATTCAAATAAATGTCGATCAAAACAAGGACTAAGGAGTAAGTTTACGAACTTGGTCTAGCACATTCTCAACATTCCTTCCACGATCAATAGCAAGACGTTGCATCCTTCGTGAAAGACGCACATCAGAATCTGCATTGCTTAAACAATAGCATTATTTTCAATCGTATATTTGTATTAATAGTCCTTTGAATAATCTAAGGAGTCATGAAATAGAAAAAAAAATAGGGGAATAAAATACTAAATTGAAATTTGAAATACATACACACTCAATAATTTGGTGTTACAAATAAATTTTAACCAATATATGTGTACGCATATACAATTTGAAACATCTTTTCTGTAAATTTTTTGACAAGTTCCATCTTTTCTAATTTCTACATTTTATAATCCAAAAAGGGATGGAACAACACAAAATAGATTTTCCAATCTTCAATATGTTTTTTCCTTGTATGCATGGATTAAAGGGCATTAGAAATAACTAACCTTCATCAACAAAAATCTTCATGTTCAATAGATTACGGACACCTGAGTCATGAAGGACTAATATTCCTTCTAAAATTATGATATCTCCAGCATGAACCTAAGTGACCAACAAAAAGAAATATTGAGTAAGTTCATCCATCGTGAGAGAATTTTCATAAACAATAAAATCCATTAAAATGCAGTCACAATATCAATAAGACAAATGACAATTATAACAATATCAAACACTTAAATAGTTTGATCTCTCCTAAAATCTCTTTATATTTCTGATTTCCAAAATTCATGTTAATAATACCTGACGTGCAGATTCAATTCTCTTATGGTTTTTGAAATCATAATTTGGTATGTCAACGGATTGTCCACATTTTAATTTCTCCATTGTTGAAAGCAAAAGCTTCGTATCAAAGGCATCTGAAAATTCAAGAAAGGCCAATTATCTTCATACTGCTTTATATGTTCAAATCAAATATTCTACATCAAATTTTGAAATTCATGTGCTAAACAAAATTGGATTAACATGATTCACTATGTATACTTACCAGGATGATCAAAATTATAGTCGTTAACCTTTTGCCGTGTCTGATCACTCAAGGGGTAATAAAACGAGTCCTATAGCACAAGTAAATGAATTATAAGCTAAAATTAACTCTTAGCACGAAAAATTGTTTATATTTAGACAAATCAATAGTATTAATTATGATTAAAAATTGCAAGAAAAAGTATTGAAAACTGTTCAAACTTGTTTGCTTTTATTCAACAGAATTCAAGACACAGAAAAACATTAATCCTGGAGTTGACATTGAAGAGAATTACTGAGAAAAAAAAAACATTGTAGAGAATTATTTACTTGACTAATGAGGACAACACGTTGATCACGAAGTTGCGTATTTATCATATTACATACAGTTGTTTTTCCAGATGCAGTTCCACCAGCAACACCTACATTTTTTTATGAAAAAAAAAAGAAAAATTTAGTGAAATTTGAGGAGGGAAAAACAGCAAAAATCATTTATTACCAATGAAAAAGGGTTGCTTAGGGGTTGGTGGAGCTTTGAAGTTATTGGATTTGATTGTATGCTTGTCCTCAATGTTGAAATTCATTGGCATTTCACCTTCTTTCGTAAAATTCTTCTTCTCCATTACTCCAATCTATAGATGTATCTATGACCCTAGTATGAATCACTTAACACATTTTATACTTGAGATCTAAAGCCCCAACATGTATGGTAAAAGAACATACCCACCTTTTATCTCTGCTTATGTTGTGGAGAGTTTGTTACTCGCATATGTTTTAGTTAAATCTAATTAACTAATTTTTTTTAGATAATATTATTTTTTCTAATTCGTTATTGTTTTATTTTCGAAAAATTAAAGTTTAAAATGTATTAAATGATTATTAATTATTTTACTGATATAGACATAGATTGAAGGAGCTTGATGAGTACTTGAGTAGCCTTTAAGTTTAAATATTATTATCCCCATTTTATACTTAAAAATATAAGAAATAATTATTATAAAATTTAATATTATGATGTACTTTTATATTTCTTCTAAATTCTAGAAAAGTTATAATTTAAAATTATATTTTTATGCATGTTAAAGAAGAAATAAAATTATATTAATGTAATCTTTATTAAATGTTTCACCACCAATGACTTTATATAAAATTAAACTTTTCGAGTTAAGCGTTTAAATTACATATCATAATTTTTCTTGTAAACTTTTCTTAAAAATGAATAATTATAATAAAAAAAATTAAATGATTCACATTTAACTATATTTTGAAAAGTATAGTTGATTTTGTTTTATGCAAGTACCAAATAATCTTATATTAATATATTTCATACACAAATAAGTGCACACACGCGTATCCTACTCCACATACAATACAAATATGCACGAACACACGTAAACCTACATGCATGTACATCCAACACACATATGCACACAGATTTACCCACACACACAAACACGTGGACCTCAGACACATGCTTGCACACACAAACACATGCATACACAAACATTCAACACGCATCCAACGTACACATACACACACTCACCCACACACATTTCAACTCATATTTCTCAATTTCTAAAAATCTAACTGGATGCAAATTATAAAAAAAACTTTATTGTAGTGTATTCATGTTCATATAATATAAAATAAAAAAAATAGGACATATTCATTAATTGCCCCACTCTTTTAAAATATAGATGAAGTAAAACATCACTTTCAATAAATCCATCCAGGTGAAACATGAAAAACAACTGATCATATCATATGTAAATCCACTAATGCAAAACAAGGATTCTATAACAGAATAACGTATTGATTAAAAAAAAATCATGTTGATTAAACAAGAAACCGTTGTAAAGAAAGCCGTGGTATCACTTTTTTAATCATTTTGAGATATATTACACTAGTTAAACTAACTTAGTTATTTGCATAAGCAACATGACCACTCAAGCAAACTTAATTAAATTGGATAGGTTGTTGGAATTGTTTAGATTATAAGTCTCAATCCTTAAGAAATAAAATGAATAATAAAAGTAGTCTTAGATCAACATAGGAATTTTTGTTTTTACACTAAAAAGGATTAAATTGTCATTAACAAGAAAATAAAATATTTCTATGCATTCCGATTTCTACACGGGAAACTATAAAAAAGTGTGAATATAATGAAATAAAATAAAAACAAAGATAAATGATACAAGGTGGAAAGAAATTTGGCCTTTAGTGAATCTTTGGTACTTGTTGGATGTGATATAATATGCTTAAAATAAGCCTATTTATGAAAATGAATATGATCTTGCTTTTAACAATGACCAACGTATAGTCTAAAACTATCATAAGACTATGATTTTTTAGCGTAATAGAAAATGTAATATATATATAGAGAGAGAGGTGTTGAATTAAACGAGTTATTATAGTAGAAGGTTGTAAAAGATTATAAGTTGAGTTTAAGAAAGAGGTGAATTAAATTGTTAAATATTTTCGTAAATTAAAAGATAGAATGAATCATTTCACAAAAATCGATAAACTGCAATTAGCGATTCACAAATACCAAAAATACAATATCATATTTAACTTTCAGTCTATTATATTTATTTTTTTATCAAGCTAACAAAAAGTCCATTGATTAATTAATCATTTTAGCGAATTACAAATTTTTAAATCAAAATAATTTCAGAAAAAATAATCAATTACATAGAAAATACAATTAGATATAATTTTGATTGAATCAAAATTTTCACAAAGCTTGAAAAACAATAAAAAGATTTGGGTCAGAAAAATTATACACACAAATTTATACTAGTTCAATTTTTTTAAAAGCTACATTCATTTTCTTTAGATTAAACAAAGATTTCACTAAACCCAATACACTGTATAATTCCATTACAAAGATTACACCAAAAACTACTCATGTACATTGTAAGAATGAAGAACCAAGCACCTGCTACACCTTTATAGCTAGAAACCCTGTCTCGTTACAAAGAAATAACCTTAATAAACAGCTTGAAATGAAAATTTAAATGAATACAAAGATAAAGTCTGCAACCAAATGAAATATCTGGTTCAAAGATCACAACACAAACTTCCTGTTGCACGTTAGACGAATCCAATTCGTCAAGAACAACCATTACTCTGTCCAGTTTCTCTAAGAATTCAATCACACAGTTTCTTATTCAAAACAGATGAGTTATTTCAATAAAAAACTCTTTTTCACTCAAAAGTTATTTCAAAAGCTTCATACTCTAGACGCTGCTAGAAACAGATATTTATAAAATCATATTCTATTTGCCTTAATCTATTAAACTTTCAACCGAGTCAATTGATTTCACTTAAATTAAATCAGTTGATCATATTGAACATTAAATTTATCAAAAGTCAGCAACATCAAATTTTTTCTCAAAAATTCCTTTTTAAACAGATTTTAATCATAATATTACTTAAAGCAATTGTGTTAATTAGACGCTTATGTGGTAGGTCATACAAACACACACACCTAAACTCCTCTAAATCAAGTCTTCACAAATTTTGTTTCACTTGTTAGATTTATCAAATATAAAATCACCTATAATTGTATCGACAAAGGTCTCATGACTCGTGTCTATCAAATAATATCACTATATAAAGTATGGGCATGCTTATATGTCATGGCTTAGATTTTCATGTTAGTAAGGTGAGATTTGTTATGAAAGTCTGAGAGTGGCCAGGTTTTGCAGGTTAAGTGATTAGGGAGTTGTGACCTTGCTAACATTATGTATTCTTGGGTGGTTTCAGTTTCTTGTGTGTATTTTATTTGTTTATGTTTATTTGTGCTTAAATATGTCTAAAAAGGTGAATTTGTTTCTTAGACACTTATTTCTTGATGCGGTAATGTGTATAAGGGTTGGAACACCCCCTGAAGTGCTTCTTTTATTATTCATTCATTTTTTGCTATTAAAAAGATAAATAAATAAATAAAGTATGGGCGTGATGAAGGATAGGGTTAATCTCAAAATTGTAGAAACACAATCTCATAAGGAATTATCAATTATGTCATAAGACAATATTCTACATAAAACATATGTAAAAAGTGAATAAGTTAAAATGTCTTTCAACAGTATAAACGAAGTTTTTATACAAAGAGCTATTGGATTTATCTGATCCAACTAGAATTCCAATTATTAGCGGTAAACAGTACATTCTAGTCATAGTAGACCATATGAGATGAACATGGGTGAAATTTTTAACCCAAGTTTTTCAAAAATTCTTTTATAAATTTTGCAAGCATATCATCAAAATGAAAGAAAAAATCTATTTATTATTTCAATTAAAAGTGATAATGTGGGAAGTGAATTTGAAAGTGAAAACTTTCAAACCTTTCCTTGAAAATTATAATATTAACCATAATTCTCCAACTCTAATAGCACCTCAAGAAAATGATGTTGTGGAGAAAAAAAAAAAAAAATCTTTACAACAAATGGCTAGAATGATTTTAAATGCAAATCTACTCCAAAGTATTTTTGAGTTCAAGTAGTAAATATGACTTGATATTTACAAAACATAATTTATATTAGATCTTTTTATTTAAAAAAAAAAAAAAAAA